>Ga0214917_10004817_pt1 | contig 14780 bp, 17 predicted proteins | sample LL_1208_BB_MetaG_FD_177983 | JGI IMG/M metagenome (GOLD analysis project Ga0214917, IMG submission 177983) | Freshwater microbial communities from Lake Lanier, Atlanta, Georgia, United States - LL_1208_BB | ecosystem: Environmental > Aquatic > Freshwater > Lake | place: USA: Georgia | collected... | reverse complement strand
CTCCTGGTACAGGAGGTAATGCTATAGCTGGAAGTCAAAATGTTAGGTTGAGTGCCAGTCTAGGAGCTAACTATGGAGGTAAGTCGGCTGGAGCGGCTATAAGTTTTAGTTCTACCTTTGGTGGTTTGACTACTCCTTACTCATATCCAGGACCCGGCGGATCATAATTTTTTTAGGATGAAAATGGTTAAACGAAAATTTAATATAGATAAAATACTAAAATTAGCAGCAAAAGGCCCTTCAGAATGGGAACTAGACAATATTATATGGGGAGATAGATTATCTAATCCTAAAACACTTTTGCTATTTTTAGAAAGAATTAAAACTTTAGAATCTTTAGCTAAATCTGCTTCCGCTGATGAACAAAAAGAGTTACAGATACTTCGAGAGCTAGCCGACGATCTTAATGAAGAAGAAGTAGTTGAAATGCTGTCAGACGATGAAGAAACTGTCAAGCACAATTTTATAGAATCTTTGGCAAGGCAAAATGCGCTAGAAGTTTTATGTAAAGATAGGATGAGCATTGAATCTATGACAGTGATGTGCAAATTAAGCCCAAATGATTTTATTCTAGTATCCAAGCGCACGCAGGATCTAATAAATTCAATTCACGAATTAGTTATTCAAGGGGAAACGTTAAGTAGCGATGTGGCGGGAGCATGAAAAAAACAGTTTTTAGCTCAAGTCAATGGTCTTTAAAAAAAAGTAAACTGGCAGTTTTAGTACCTTGTAGAGATATTTTACATTCGGCCCATGCCTTGTGTTTAACTGAACTCGTGAAACTTAATACCATGAACAACATAGATACACATGTTGTTATGGAAGCTAGCACTATTCTTTTAACCCAGCGTGAAAGACTGGCATTAGAGGCTCAAAATATTGGTGCAGATTACATGCTGTGGCTAGACAGCGACATGGTTTTCCCTGCATCTACAGCACTTAGATTACTAGCCCATAAAGAACCCGTGGTAGCGGCCAATTATATTAGGCGTCAACCGCCCTACAAAGGCGTAGCCTATCAAACCATAGGTGATTGGCAAAATCCTTTACCATACGAAACATATGATGAACTTATAGAAGTAGAAGGTGTTGGTATGGGCTGTATGCTGGTTAAAACTGAAATTTTAGATAAAATCAAGCGGCCTTGGTTTGAATTTGGATGGACCAGTAAAACAGACGATTGGCTAGGCGAAGATATGATATTTTGTCAAAAAATGACCGCAGCAGGATATACAGTAAAAATAGATACTCAGTTGAGTATGGAAACTAGACATCTAGGAACCTATGCATTTGGTCCTGATCTATTAAATTAAATTCAATAATATTTCTAGCTTGGTTCTTATGGTCTTGTTATTAAGGCTCTGCTTTAGAGCTTGATGTAAGGGTTTAGGATATAAGTTATAACTGCACCAGGCATATCCGCTATGTTCGTTGTTTAGAGAAGGAATAAATTCCTTGTCTACAATTAAAACATATGTATTGTAATTAAATTGTTGATCGTTACTGACAAAAAGTTCTAATGGCACTATTTTTTTAATAGTGGGAATTTTCCCTACTTCTTCTTGTATTTCTCTACTCAAACCATCTAAGATAGTGTTATCATTGGGTTCTTTTTTACCCCCAACAAGCCCCCAAGCGCCTATTGTTTTTTCCTTGGTTCTTTGCACAAAGAGAAAACGTTTAGTTTCTTTGGCCAAAAACAGACCACCGCTACAAATAATTTTTACAGAACCAGTCTCCATAACTGCTTATCATAAATCCCTTCAAAACTTTTAGTCCAAGATCCTTCTATCCATTTATATTGAACACCAGTGTATGAATTAGTTATGTAGGTGACTGCAGTTTCAGTTAAAGAATTGAATAGTATATTCCATGTAGAACCATCCCATTCTACAATATCATTTGCATGAGCTTGAAAATCGGATGAATCCAAATTTTTCCATGCTTGAGGTCCTATGTATCCTAAGGTTCCATATTTTGGGTTTACATTTATATCTTCCAATATCAAATATCTTGTTCCTGCAACCTTGATTTTTGGATTATAATTTTCTGGATTAACTATGGCATCTACGGTGCCTCTGCCTGATATGATTGTGTTAGAGGGCAGTGTAGCAGGATCAAAATTCAATAACATGCGATTATCATCTAAAGGATCTATGCTAATGTAGGCAACTATTTCTGTATCGTTGTCCTTGTTTAATCTCAATGTACTCAGTCCTGCTCTAAACTGCCCGGGATAGAGATCTAAAATATTATACCAACTGGCGCGATTGCTGGGAACATTTAGTTCTACTAAACTTTGATTGCTAGCATTATTGTAGATCAGACTGGCAACATTATTAATAACAAGTAGATCAAAATTACCTGGTGTTACTGTTACACTGCCTTGATCATCTCCTATATTACTGAGCACAGCGTCAGTTAAATCAAAATCGCTGGCTATAGTTCCAGGAACATTTGAAAATATATTAGCAATAATTTTTGTAATAATGCCCAGTCTCTTTACCTTGGCAGGTGGTGTTATCCATATAGGAGTTTCAAATATCATGGTCAAAATGTCTATATTTTGTTCCACGCCCTGTGGAATGTTTCTGCTGGTAAATATTTGACTTTTTAGAGTTACTGTAGATAAACTGGTCCAGTCTATGTAGTTGTCCGTAGTCTGTAATTCAAGGCTGGGGTTAAACAATACTGCAATCTGTTCCCATATTTGGAATTTTTGATCAGTATTAGTTGACCAAATATCTGCAGCAAAATCTGCAAGGTAAGGAGTTGGCATTAATCTTTCTACTGTGTAATTAGACCCTTGCTTATTAATATAATATTCACCAGTTTCTTCATTGAAAGCACGCTCTCTAATGTGTATCTTGCCTACAAAACTAGGATCTTGAACTCTATTTCTATCATACTGTAGATCTTTTACATAGCAGGCAATAAAAGGTGCTGATGGCATAACATTTTCTGAATTCTTGTTCAAAATACTAGCGACCTGTCTGTTCATATCACCATAACGAACAGGAACCCTAATTATATTACCTTTACCATCTTTATAACTAAAGTTGCTGAGCATTCTAATGAATTGCCCGATATACCGTTTAAGTTGACCGTCATAAAAATGATCCATATTAGTTGTCTGCCTTAGGTTTAAGTACCTTGCTCAATGCTTGCCTTTCTTGAACCACAGAGCCTGCAATAGTAGACGTATTGATATTATTGATAAAGCTAGATTTTTGAGTTTGACGAACAGCAGAACCAGAAAATGTGCCGTCTGAGGTATCTTCTGTACCAAAATTGTTCATGGTCATTCTGACGTTATCTTCAAATCTTACCCAATATCTACCGTCAAATCGAAACAGCCTATTAGGAAGATAATCTGTACGTAGGAAAAATTGTCCTTTGGTAGGCACAGCAGGAAATGTGATACCAAAACTATAACTTGAACCGTTTGGGGGTATACCATCACCTGTTAGATATCCTGCCTTAACATAGATATTTTGGTTAGGAGTTTGCAGTATGATACTGGCATCTTGTACGGCTTGATCAACACTGGCCAACAGACCGTCTTCACTGGCATCTATCACATCAACTAGGCCTGTATCAGAAGAAGTTGGAATAACAAAATACTGCTTAGTTTCAAACCCGCTCTGAGGGGCATCCAGTTCGGCCTGTGCTATAATTTGATCATTAATTTCAATATTCTTCTTATAGGTGCTGATAATATCCTGTAATGTGCTACCATCTCCAGCACCGGAATCTTGTTCTAATATTTCTTTAAATTCTTGGCTGTCAACTAGCGGCGCACATTTACAACGTATGAGATGAGGATACCAGGTTTGACTATATCCTGTTGCAGGCCTAGTCACATCTTGAACAACATAAAACCTTCTTAGAGCAACAAGACTGTTATCCAAGGCATATTCGTCTTTTTGATGGGGAATTTCTAGCACATCACCGGGCATTAATTTCCTTTGTATGGTATCTACACAATTTCTTAAATGAAAATTAATTAGTATATTATCATTTTGTAGAAATAGCCCAAATTGGCTTAGGTTAAAATCAACATCTTGTAGGGTATAAATTCCACGCATAACATAAATGTCAGGATCGTACCGCCTGTCTCTGTTTTCTAAAAATAATAGATCTTGAATTCCAAGTTCAGGAATATCTTGAGAATTTACAGGCAGTGTAGGAGTGCTTTCGCCTTCATCAGGATTTACAGGTCCTAAATATTTGTGAACATATACATCTGTACCACCAACCTGAAATTGTTCGTTTATGACACGATCTAAAAATTTAAAATCTGGACCTTTTTCTGGTTTATACAAGCTTAGTCTTGGCATAGTGATATATTTATAGGTAAATAATATTATGACTGAAACAGAAAATCAACGACAAAAAGTTGTAGAATATATACAGGCCATGCTTGGTGGTGGCATGGTGGACGTCGAATTAGATCCTAATCACTACTCAATTGCAATAGATCGTTCATTGGCTAAATTTCGTCAACGCAGCTCAAATGCTGTGGAAGAAAGTTTTGGAGTTATAACTGTAACTACAGATAACAATGATTATGTTTTACCAAAAGAAGTAGAAAACGTAAGACAACTTTTCCGCCGTTCCATAGGAAGCCGCACAGGTGGCGGTGATGGTGGTACGCTCTTTGAACCATTTAATTTAGCCTACTCAAATACTTATCTACTAACATCTACCCACATGGGAGGTCTAGCTACCTATTATGCATTTGCCAGCTATCAAAAATTAGTAGGTAAGATTTTTGGCAGTGAAATTAATTTTACATTTAATAAAACAACCAAACTACTGACCATAATGCAACGTCCTAGAACTGACGAACAATTACTGGTATGGATGTATAACTATAGACCAGATTTTAACCTATTACAGGATAACTATGCGGGACAATGGCTTAGAGACTATGCCTTGGCTACCTGTAAGGTTATGCTGGGTGAAGCAAGAGAAAAGTTTGCTCAGATAGCCAGTCCTCAAGGTGGAACTCAACTAAACGGAACCGCATTGAAAACTGAAGGTAAAGCAGAAATAGAACAGCTTGAACAAGACCTAATAAATTACAAAGAAGGCTCTACTCCGTTAACATTTGTAATTGGCTAAAAAATAGTTGACATCTGTAATAACAATACATACAATAAATTATGTTTGTTAAATTAATCACGGCTAAAGACAGATATTCAATATGTAAATCATGCGAGTCTTTTCAGCCCTTACTAAAAATTTGTTCACAATGCGGTTGTTTTATGCCTGCTAAAGTGACTTTGGCCGCTGCCTATTGTCCATCGAAAAAATGGGAAAAATGTAATAGTGAACTAAATGGAAAAAATTATAACCTAGAGGATTAAATGATTATAGGTTTTGTAGGATTTATCGGCTGCGGAAAAGATACTGCCGCAGATTATCTCGTCAATGTTCACGGATTTAGACGAGACAGTTTTGCCAATACATTAAAAGATGCTGTTGCTGCTGTTTTTGGTTGGGATAGAATTTTGCTAGAAGGCAGAACCAAAGAAGCTAGAGAATGGCGAGAACAAGTAGACACTTGGTGGGCTGACCGCTTAGATATGCCAAATCTAACACCGAGGTGGGTTCTACAGCACTGGGGAACAGAAGTTTGCCGTCAGGGGTTTCACGATGATATCTGGATTGCCAGTCTAGAAAATAGATTGAGAAAAACTAAAGATAATATTGTTATCAGCGATGTAAGATTTCCTAATGAAATAAAAGCCATTCACACTGCTAATGGGTTTGTAGTAAGGGTGCAACGTGGAAAAGACCCTGAATGGTATGACGACGCTGTGAATATGAATAAAGGTCCAACTAATATGTCATGGGCAATTAGTAAGCAGAGAATGACAGAACTTAATATTCATTCAAGTGAAACTAGTTGGATAGGTGGAAATATAGATTACATAGTAGATAACAACGGTAGTATGGATCATCTCTTTGATCAACTTAAAAATCTGGTTTCAAATCACCATATCGCCATTTAATACCTTCCTTCTGTAGTATTCTCTGGCAATTGGCACATACAGTTTTTAGATTAGTGAACTTAAAGTTCTGCATATTACCATCTATAAAATATACATCAAATTGTTCTTCATGTTTTGAACTATAGTTACACTTTTCACAATTTAATTTTTTCTTATATCCACTACGTTGCCATAGAGGACGCAGTTTTACATAGCCTCTGGAACAATGGTCACATTTGGATCTATAGAAAGGTTTACCATCTTTGTAATAGTTAATGGCAACTGGTCTTTGCCTACAATCTGTACACAAATTTCTCATATACGCCCTTTTCACTGCCCTTTAGCAAGTATTTACCACGTTGATTTTTTAGTAAACCTGCTAAATACTGCAAAGAAATCCTTTAAGGAGATTGATAATGGCACTAGATTCACCAGGAGTAGAAGTTACGGTAGTCGATGAGAGTTTTTATACACCATCTGCACCTAGCACAATACCAATGATTTTTGTAGCTACCGCGAAGGATAAAACTAATCCTTCGGGCGGCACAGCACAGGGCACTACCCAAGTTAACGAAGGCAAAGTCTGGTTAATTACCAGCCAACGTGATTTAACTGATACCTTCGGTAAGCCCACATTTGAAAAAAATAACGGAAACAGTGTTCATGGCAGTGAACGTAATGAATATGGACTTCAAGCCGCTTACAGTTTATTAGGTGTAACATCCAGAGCATATGTTGCCCGTGCATCAGTTGACCTTAATGCCATTGCAGCCTCTAGTATTGTTCCTGTTGGAGATCCAGTGCCAGGAACCTATTGGTTAGACAGTAACGATAGTACATTTGGTGTATTTTCATGGGATCCTACCACAGAAAAATTCACAAAAGAATCGGTAAAATATCTAGATTACAGCGATATGGACGATACTGTAAACTTTGATATAGGCACAGGAGCTCCAACCAGCGCATTTGGCAGTCAAGGTGAATACTGCATGGTCATGGGATCTAACATAGACAATGTGTTATATTACAAAGACACTAATAACGATTGGATAGTGGTTCAAAACGGTTTTGATGGCGGAAAAGATGTTCAAATAAGCCCACATTCTAGTGTGCCGGCTTATACAACAGCTACAAACGCAGATAGTCTATGGATTAAAACTACCTCAAGCGCAGGCGGTGCATCTTGGGCGGTAAAATATTACAATGCTTCTACAGAACAATGGGTGACCGTTGCTGCTCCTATATACGGTAATAACAGAGAAGCAATTTATAAACTGGATAAGTCTGGAGGAGGCAGGACAATCAATCCAGGGACTGTCTACATTGATTCAGATATTGATAGTGTGGCTAACACAACGGCTAACTTTAGATTAATGCGTAGGGTAGATGATTATCCTACTGTGGCCAATGGGGTTGCTACTACACGCGATAAGTTTTATCTTACCGGTGTAAACACAACCACAGTGAAAACTATTTCTTTCTATATGAAGGAGACTCTAGCAGGTACAGGTTCATGGTCCAGCACAGCCACAATTACTCTCAGCGCCACAGACACAGCCACAATTTGGGCTTCTTTGGTTCCTGCTGCGGTCAGTGCAGCGGGTATGACCAATGTTACAGCTAATTGGAACTCAACAACCAAAAAACTGTCAATCAGCCATAGATTGGGTGGAGAAATTTTAATCTCTGATAGTCCTAGCACTGCTCCCAGATACACATTTGTCAAAGACGTTTTAGGAATCAGCGACGATGTAAATAATGTCTACGATGCGGCCGCAAATGAAATTGAAACCTCCTATACAGGTTCCACTGGTAGTGTATATGTTATCAGCAATTGGGAACCTCTAGTATATGAAGCTCAGGAAACTGCTCCTTACACAACAGCATCAAACAGCACTATTTGGTATGACAGTAATTTTAATGTTGTGGATATTATGATTAATGATAATGGTTTGTGGAAAGGATATCTAAATGTTTATCCTGCTACAGATCCATTAGGACCTATTGTAAGCGCAACAGAGCCAACTACACAGCAAGACGGTGTTACCAATCTTGCAAATGGTGATATTTGGATAAGCACAGCAGACATGGATCGTTATGGTAAAGACGTTCATGTATATGACGGAAGCCAATGGATACTGCAAGATGTTACAGACAATTCAAGTCCAGATGGGTGGTTATTTGCTAACGCAAGATGGGCCACAACTGGCACAACATCAGTCGCAAGTTCTATAGCTGATTTATTATCAAGCGATTATACAGATCCAGATTGTCCAGATCCAGACTTATATCCTAAAGGGTTAAGGCTATGGAATCTACGTCGTAGTGGTTACACAGTTAAACAATATAACACAAACTATGTAGATACTACAACATATTCAGGTTATTTCCCAGATCGTTGGACCTGTGTTACTCCGAATAACGAGGATGGCAGCGCAGCATTTGGAAGATTTGCACAGAGAAAATATGTTGTTAAACAATTAAAAGCGTTTGTCACAACAAATCAAACTATTAGAGATACTGATACTGTTAACTTCAACCTAATTGCCTGTCCAGGATATCCTGAATTAATTCAAGATATGGTTAACTTTAATAATGACAGAGGTGGTACGGCATTTGTAGTCGGTGATACACCATTGAGGCTAGAACCAACAGCAACAGCTCTAAAAGATTGGGGAAGCAATGCTAAACGTGCTCTGGATAACGGAGATCAAGGGCTTGTTACATCAGATGCATATTTAGGAGTATTCTATCCAAGTGGTTATACCACAGACAATGACGGTGATAGAATTGTTGTTCCGCCGAGTCATATGATGTTAAGAACGATTATTACTAGCGATGCTAAGAGTTATCAGTGGTTTGCACCCGCAGGCAATCGTAGAGGTATTGTGGACAATGCCACTGCTGTAGGTTATCTAGACGAGGAAGGTGAATTCAAAACAGTGAGTTTACATCAAGGTTTAAGAGATACCCTATCTTTGCCTACTGTTAGAGTTAATCCTATTGCTACATTCCCCGGTATAGGATTAGTAAACTTTGGTCAATATACAAGATCAGGAACATCTAGTGCTCTTGATAGAATAAATGTATCCAGATTGGTAGCTTATCTGCGTAGACAATTAGCAGTTTTAGCTAAACCATTCTTGTTTGAGCCCAATGATGAACAAACTCGCAGAGAACTCAAGGGTGCTGCTGAAAGTCTAATGTTAGAACTTGTTGGACAAAGAGCTCTATATGACTTTATTGTTGTATGTGATTCTAGTAATAATACAAGACTGACCATTGATCAAAATGAACTCTATATGGATATTGCCGTTGAACCAGTTAAGGCTGTAGAATTTATCTACATACCTTTAAGAATAAAGAATACTGGTGAAATTGCTGCCGGAGTTTAATAGGTAAATAAGAACAAGGAGCATTTATATGCCAATTGCAAGTTTAAATAGATTTACAGTGCCTTTATCAACTGATCAAAGCGCAGCAACGCAGGGTCTGTTACAACCGAAGCTAAGATATCGCTTTAGAGTGACCTTAGACAACTTTGGTGTTCCCGGCACACCTACTACAGAATTAACCAAACAGGTCATGAATGTAACACGACCTGAAGTTACATTTGAAGAAATAAAACTGGCTGTGTACAATTCGACTGTAAAATTGGCCGGACGTCATAGTTTTGCTGATGCTAAATTAACACTGCGTGATGATGTTACAGGTGCTGTAAGTCGTAAAGTAGGCGAACAGATGCAGAAACAGTTTGATTTCTTTGAGCAAAGTTCTGCGGCCAGCGGCATAGATTATAAATTTAGGATGAGAATTGAGATTTTAGATGGTGGTAATGGTGCCTACGAACCTACAAGTCTAGAAAGTTTTGAACTACTAGGTTGTTTTGTCAAACAGGTTACATATCAAGGAGGTGATTATACCAATAATGAACCTATGGACATTGCACTATCTATAACATACGATAATGCAATTCAATTAAACCGTCCAGGAGGCGATAGATTTGGTCTTGGCCAAGATGTAGGAAGAACAGTTCGAACACTGGCTTTAGGCGGTTAACATACCAACCCCATGATCAAAACCCGATTTAGATCGGGTTTTTTTCACATAAATATTAGTATGGCAAATGCATTTACAAATTTTTTAGGCAGCGTAGTAGGCGGATTTTTTGATGGCGGTGCTGATATGAAAGATTATCAACATGCTAATCGACTGTATGTTAATAATACCTATGCAAGAGCGCCAAAGGTAGGATTTCTTTATTTTGTGGTTTTTAATATTAATAAAAGTGCAATAATAGATAAAACCTATTTACAAAAAGGCATTAACGACGTAGGCCTTTTGGTTAAAAAGACTGAACTACCTAAGTTTAAAATGCAGACGGAAACACTAAACCAATACAATAGGAAAACTGTTGTCCAAACTAAATTAAACTACGAACCTATACAAATAGAATTCCATGACGATAATAGTGATATAACTACAGACCTATGGACAAATTATTATAGATATTACTTTGCAGATGGGACCTATGGCAGTAGGTCGACTTCATTTACAGAACCATTTACAGATACAAAATATGGAGAGAAAGATTTTAGTTACGGCTTGGATAATAATCAAAATCTAAGATTTTTTGAAAGTCTAGACATCTATGTATTACATAAAGGCAAAGGTCCACAGGATTTTACTCATTATAGATTATTAAATCCCTTAATAACTGATTATAGACATGATGATCTAGATCAGGCAGATGGGTTAAAAACGTTACAGAATAAAATGAGTTTAAGTTATGAAGCGGTAGAATATAGAAAAGGCAAGATTGTTAAAAATAATGCACCTGTAGGTTTTACTCCTGTTTATTATGACAATACACCAAGCCCGTTGAGCATAGGTGGAGGCATACCAAATACTCTATTTGGATCATCTGGTGTTATAGCAGGTGCTGCACAGATATTTGGAGAAAACGGAACCTTGTCTCAGGGTAATCTTATTGGTGCTATTTTACAAACAAGAAACTTGGGTAGAGGTATAAGTCAACTCAGTAAAAGCGGAATTCAACAAGAAGGATACAGCATTTTAAAAGGCATTTTAGGAGGTGTTAGCTCAGCTGGTGGGCAGGCCATAAGTCAACCCGGCGGTATTGCTTCTGCTGCCAATGCTGGATTAAATCAAGTAGGATTTGGCGCATTGGGTAATATAGGAGTGAATCTTTATACTAACCAAAATGCCAGTATAAACGGACAGACTCGAGCAAATGCAATACGAACAGGTCCAGGAGGAACCTAATGGCCGATACTTATTCAAATTTACCCGGCCTTGGTCAAATAGATAACAGAACGTTACAGGCCTTTGACACATATTACAGTCAACCTATTGAAATTAAAGTAAGCACTTTGAATACAATGGTTAGTTTTTTCACCAGCAGAGGTTTTGATCAGGTAGCAGCAGAATCTGTGGCCATGATCATAATAAAACAGTCTAAAAAAGATAATCTAAACCCTATGCAGGTATTAGATACTTTGAGAGGATTAGGTGAAGTTGAAATTTCTGCACTAGTAGCAGAAATTATAAATTTTAATAGATTCAAAACAAGTTTTCTTGGTTATACTAGAGGATTCGCAGTCAACGAGGAAATTGCTAGAAATGTTATGCCATGAGTCTAAAATTTTCCAAAGACTTATTTAATATACGGCATCCAGAAAAATACGTAGGCACAAAAACTCCTATCTACAGAAGCAGTTGGGAAATGACCTTTATGCTATTTTGCGATAATAACCCTGCTATTCAAGAATGGGCCAGTGAGCCCGTGAAAATTCCTTATAGAGATCCTCTGACAGGGAAACAGACTGTATATGTGCCAGATTTTCTAATAACTTATATAGATAAGAACAATAAAAAACATGTAGAAATGATTGAAATAAAACCTGCTAATCAAATGATTAGGGAACGAGTAGGCACTAATATATATAATCAAGCACAGTATGTAAAAAATATGGCCAAATGGCAGGCAGCAGGGCAATGGTGTAAGAACAGAGGGATTCGTTTTCGTGTAATAAATGAAAACGATATTTTCCAAAACGCAAAAAAATCTAATAAGTAAAGATATGACTAAAAAATTAGAAGAATTATTGAACTTGTCTCCCAGTCACGACGAAGTTTTATCGGATCCTCCCGAAAAGAAACTGCCTGTTATAGATCTACAGGATAAATTGGAAGAATTTGATAAAATAAATGCTGCACTTCCAAAGGTTCAGGGGCTAGGAGATATGAGTGATACTGAATTAGATGCTCTTGCTTCTAAGGCAGAACAGGCCTATGATGACCTTATGGATCTCGGAATGAATGTAGAAGCACGGTATGGTGCAAGGATGTTTGAAGTAGCAGCACAGATGATGAATGCCGCTATAACTGCAAAAAGTGCCAAAATTGACAAAAAATTAAAAATGGTAGACCTACAATTAAAAAAATTAGCCATAGATAAAAAATCAGGCAAAGGTGATCCTATCGAAGGCGAAGGTTATATTATCTCTGATCGTAATAGCATACTGGCAAAACTGCGAAATATAGATAAATAATTGACTATGAAATCATTCAAAGAATATCTTTCTGAATCAAAAAAGCAATATGACTTTAGAGTCAAAGTTGCAGGCGAGATGACTGGTGATCAAGAAACGCATTTAAAATCTTTACTGGAAAAATGGAAATTAAGTGGGTTTAAAAAAGCTACCAAAACTCCTATTCAGCAACTTCCATTAGATTTTCCACAACTAAAAAATGTTGAAGTTAATATCTACGAAGTTACACTAGATTATCCTGCTACTCAATTTGAACTAACAGAATACATAGCAACAGAATTACAGCTAGGTCGTAGTCATGTAGTTGTTAGATCTCCGGCGGAACCTACAGAAGAATATCAAAATATCGAACCAAAACGAGAAGGTGCATTACTCACCGACAGTGAATACAAAGAAGCACCGAATGCCAATTTTGAAGAATTTTACGGAGACAAATATAATTCAGGATTCGTAAAAGAGCTAAATGATTTGCTTAAACTAGAACGCAAGGCTAGAGGTGAGCAGATTCCAACAGAAGGTGCTGCAAAATTTAGCACAGACAAAGAAGAAAAACAACCTAGTCTATTAAAATTTCTAGCACAAGACCTAAGGAAATAAAAAATGCAAATGATAGATGTAATTAAAAGACTTGCCGAGCTAGATGTTCCTAATCCTCGTGTGTCAAGCAATGTTCCTGTCCTAAATAAGGTTAATGAATCACAGGTAGATGAATGTGGTATGATGGGCATGAGAGAAATGCATCCGCCTATGCAACCTTCAACTCCTGCTAGTATTAATATGACAGCAGGCAGCGCAGACGAACTAGGTAACCTTCTTAAAGATATTGTTAGTCTAGCAGGAATGAAATCTGCTGATGCAGCACCCACTATGGCAGATCCAGCAACAGATGGTAGTCCTCCTCCAGCAGAACCAGAAATTGGCCCACCAGAGAGTGCTACAGACAGTATGCGTAGTGTAATTGACAAACTTAATCCTATGGCTGGAGATGAAGCAGATAGTAGTGACGATGGTGCAGATAACGTATCTGCCAGCCATGGCGACCTAGATAACGATGGAGATCATGACATGGACGATCATGATCTAGAAAAAAAAGAAAAATCAGATGAAGAATACGACAACACTCCTGCAGATCCAAATAAACCTCCCCCTTTTGACAGCAATAAAATGAGTAATCAAGACCCTGCAGGTGCTCCTGGCGCAGGTGATAGAATGGACGGTGATCGTCCGAGAGCATTTGCTACTTTTGAAGACCAATTGATGTGGGAATATAAAAAATATATTAGAGGTTAAACTTTAAGGCATAGCCATAATAGCCTCCTAAGAGGCTATTTTTTTTTGTAAATAATGATATGGGAAGCAAAAGTATTGATAACAAGCTGGTAAAGTCTGCTCATACTACGCAGAAATTTACCAATGAACAAATAGAAAATTTATTAAGTTGTGCAGATTCCACTACAGGTCCACATTATTTTTTGAACAATTTTTTTTACATACAACATCCTACCAAAGGTAAGTTGCAGTATGTGCCCTACGAATATCAAATTAGATTGGTTGACAGCTATCATGAAAATAGATTTAATGTAAACTTACTGCCTCGACAAACAGGAAAAACGACCACAGCGGCGGGCTATTTGCTATGGTTTGCCATGTTTATACCAGATAGCACCATACTTATTGCAGCACACAAGTATACAGGTGCAAAGGAAATTATGACACGAATACGATATGCCTATGAAATGTGTCCTGACTTTGTGAGGCCCGGCTGCACCAGCTATAACAAAGAAAGTATAGAATTTGATAATGGTAGTCGTATTATAGCACAAACTACCACTGAAACAACAGGCCGAGGTATGAGTTTGTCAGTATTATATGCAGATGAGTTTGCATTTGTACCTGTTGGCATAGCTTCAGAATTTTGGACATCCATATCACCTACACTGGCCACTGGCGGTAAAGCCATTATAACATCTACACCAAACTCTGACGAAGATCAGTTCGCTTCTATATGGAAAGAAGCTAATCAAAAATTTGATGAATTTGGCAATGAGCAGCGATTAGGAAAAAACGGATTTTTTCCATTTAGAGCACACTGGAGTGAACATCCAGATAGAGACGAAAAATGGGCCAATGAAGAACGTAGCCGTATCGGAGAAGAAAGATTTAGGCGAGAGCACGAATGTGAATTTTTGGTATTTGATGAAACACT
>Ga0214917_10004816_pt1 | contig 14781 bp, 17 predicted proteins | sample LL_1208_BB_MetaG_FD_177983 | JGI IMG/M metagenome (GOLD analysis project Ga0214917, IMG submission 177983) | Freshwater microbial communities from Lake Lanier, Atlanta, Georgia, United States - LL_1208_BB | ecosystem: Environmental > Aquatic > Freshwater > Lake | place: USA: Georgia | collected... | reverse complement strand
AAATTTATCCCTGCGAAATTTTCTGAACCTAGTTTTTCATAACGGATTTTTTCAGCGCTTTTATAAATGTTTTTTGCAACCATTCCTCTAGGTTCAAATTTTTTTAGCAATTCTGGGTTGCTATATTTTATTTTTAAAGCCTCAGAATCTGCAAGAGCTCTAATATTTTGATATTCGTGTATAGAATCAAAATTAACCTTAGGAAGATTAATAACATTACTTTCTTTGGCCGGTGCGTCCGAGAATAGAATATTAAGATCTTGTTTTTTAGCTAATGCTTTAATGGTTGATGAGATGGCTATTTTAAAATTTTCAGCCTGTTTTTCATTTTCCATTTTTAAGATTTATTTTTACACTTGCTGATGTTTCCGTAAGTTCTTTAGCAAAACATCTTTGAAAATATTCTGCGATAATTGTTCTTTCCAATTCATCGCAACGATTTAAAAATGATATTCTAAAAGAATAGCCAATATCATTAAAAATTTTATAATTATCTGCCCAAGTCATTACTGTTCTAGGGCTCATTACCGTTGAAATATCTCCATTTGCAAGACCAGATCTCGTAAGATCAGCAACTTGAATCATTTTTTGTGCAATTTTTTTCCCCTCAGCATTATTTAGATGAGGGCACTTTGATAATATTATTTCAAGTTCATTCTCTTGTTTTAGATAATTTAGAGTAGTTACAATATTCCATCGATCCATCTGCCCCTGGTTAATCTGTTGCGTTCCATGATAAAGTCCAGAAGTATCACCAAGGCCAATAGTATTTGCTGTTGCAAATAATCTAAAATATTTATTTTGTTTAATGACTTTATTTTTATCAAGCAACGTTAGTTTTCCTTCACTTTCAAGCAATCTTTGAATCACAAACATTACATCTGGTCTTCCAGCGTCATATTCATCAAATACTAAGGCCACAGGATTCTGTAGCGCCCAAGGCAAGATACCTTCTCTAAATTCAGTAACCTGTTTGTTGTCTTTTATTACGATGGCATCTTTTCCTAAAAGATCAATTCTACTTATATGACTATCCAAGTTTACTCTTATGCAAGGCCAATTTAGTCTTGCTGCAACTTGTTCAATATGAGTTGATTTTCCTGTGCCATGAAATCCTTGAATTAAAACTCTTTTATTAAAAACAAAACCCGCAAGTATTGCAAGAGTCGTATCACGGTCAAATTTATAAGCGCTGTCTAGTTCAGGAACAAATTGATTTTTTTTTGAAAAACCTTCAACCGTCATGTCGGTATCTATGTTAAAAACTTGTTTTACAGAAATTTTTATATCTGGTGCGCTTTCAAAAATATTATTGTCCATGATTTACGTTTTTTTGATTATTCCTTAAAAGAGTATAAGCAATTGTAATTTCTTTTAATTTATTCTCAAATTTTTTATCTCCAGAATTTGTATCTGGGTGATATTTTTTTACAAGTTTTTTAAATTGTTCTCTAATTTCGCTCCATTTTACATTACTTTTTAAATCTAGCTTTTTTAAAGCCTCTACTTCTTTTGAGCTATAAATTGTTTTTTTTTCAAATTGCTTAAAATAATCTGCAGGAAAAATATCTTGTTCTTCTAAAATATTTCTCCAAACTTTATTAAAAAAATTATCTTTTGAACCAAGCTTAGAAGTTGGTTTATGCCACGTAATATCTGAATGAATAAATTCTTCAATTTTATCTTGCGACATTTCAGAGAAAAAATCCCACTCATGGTTATAAATTTTTATATGCTCTGTGCAGAACCACTTATATTCACCTGCAGTTTTTGAAGGAGCTTTAAATTCACCTGGTTGTTTACACCTTTTCCAATCACATGAATTATCGTTGGTCTTGTTATGAATTTTTAAATGATCTCCACAAAACCACTTGTATTGTTTATTGATGTCTTTTTTTATAAGACCCTGACCATAAGCTATCTCTTTACATTTGCTCCATTCACAGATCTTTCTCATTTGCGTAATTTTTTAAATTGATTAAAATTATTTTATGTCCGATCTAAAATATATTATCTTAGATAAAATTAAACAAAATATCGTATGTGAAAATTTAGAAGTGAATAATAAATCACATTTGCATCAGCACCATGCTCAATCACCAAAAAACAACAATAGTCATTTTGAAGTAATAATTTCTTCAGCGGAACTTAAAAAATTAAAGACAATAGATGCCCACAAAAAAATTTATGCAATTTTAAGTGAAGAGATGAAAAATATTATTCACTCTCTTGAAATAAAAATTAAGTAAATTGCTCAATTAAAATAGGTTTAATATTTTTATTTAAGTCTGAAGGAAAAATTTTGGCTTTTCCAATTTTGTTTAATAAAATTAGATTAATTTTAGAACCTGATATTTTTTTATCGTGCTTCATGTAATTAAAAATTTTATTTATATCTTTTTTATTAAAAATATTTTTAATTTGATAATTAATATTTAATCTTCGATATAAATGTTTGATGCGTTGATGTTCATTTATATTGAGCATTTTCATTTTTACTGACAAAGAAGATGCAATCATCATTCCATATAACACGGCCTCGCCATGAATAAGATCATTTGAATATTTTTTTACTGCTTCAAAAGCATGGGCAAATGTGTGCCCGAAGTTAAGTATTGCCCTTAGATTTTTTTCTTTTTCATCTTTTTGCACAATAATTGCTTTGCTCCTACAACTTTCCTTAATTGCATACATAACTAGATTCATGTCGGTTAAATTAATTATTGCATGAGAATTTTTTTCTAACCAAGAAAAGAATTTTGCATTCATAATTAAAGAGTATTTTAAAATTTCAGCATAACCCGCAACCAAATGTCTATGAGGTAAACTTTTTAATGTTGTTGGATCTATCAAAACAAGTTTAGGTTGGTAAAATGTTCCAATCATATTCTTCCCTTCACTGGAGTTAATCCCAGTTTTCCCGCCAATCGAAGAATCTACCTGGGCCAATAAAGTTGTTGGAATTTGAACCAAGCTAACACCTCTTTTAAATATACTGCTTGCAAATCCTGATAAATCTCCAATAACTCCACCACCTAAAGCAATCACACAGTCATCGCGATTAAAATTATATTTAAATAATTTTTTTATTATCTCATTGGTGAAATTCATATTTTTTGATTTTTCACCAGCACTTAATGTAAACAGATATTTATTTTTAGATTTTATAGAAGATAAGATTGAACGAATGTAAGAGGTTGGAATATTTTTATCTGTAATTAATAAAAATTTTTGTGCTTTTGGAGCAACTTTTCTTATTTCGGCCCCTGCATTATTCAATAAATTTTTTCCAATGATAATTGGGTAACTATTATTATTTAAATTAACTTTAATTGTTATTTTTTTCATAAAAATCTATAATTTTTTCAATAATCTTATTCTTGCTATTTAAATTACAATTTATTTCGTAGTTGGCCAATTTATATATTGGATCTCTAGTTTTTTTTAAATTTTTAATACTTTTTTCAATATTATTTTGATCAACCATTGGTCTTTTTTTAGCATTACGCTTAATGCGGCTAATAATCAAATCTTCATCCATATTAAGCCAAATAGATAGATATTCTTTTAAAATTTTTTTTCTAATAACATCATTAATAAACGCGCCGCCGCCTACAGAAATTATTTTTACTTTATCATTTTTAATTTTTAAGAAAATTTTTTCTTCTAATTCTCTAAAATATTTTTCACCATTTTTTTTAAAAATTTCGGTAATAGAAAGATTGGCATCATCTTCTATTAATGTGTCGGTATCTACGAATTCAATTTTTAATTTTTTTGCAACTTCTTTTCCAATGGTACTTTTACCAGTACCCATCATTCCAACCAATACTAAGCTTTTATGCGTTGCCATTATTGAATGAATAATTTATTAACATAATTCTAATTGAAATATTATATAATTAATCTGTTATGCCTTTTAGAACCTCAATACAAATTATCTTAGCTGCTATAGCTATCTTGATAGCCATCCTTTGTATTCTTTATTACTTTGGCTCAAAAGATATTGTTTTAGAAAAAACAAAAATTATCGAAAAGATTCCAGTAGAGAAATTAAATATAGTTAAATAACGAGCTTATTTAGCTTCCGATCTAACAATTTCGTTATAAGCAGGAACAGTTAAAAAATCTTCAAATTGATTAGCAATCGACATTTCTTCAAACATTTTTGCAGCGCGTTCGTAATTGCCTTTTTCAAATTTCTGTTCACCAACTTCTTTTTTAATCTGCACCATTTCTTCTTTAACAATATTTTTTACGTAAACAGGATCAATTGTTTTTCCATCAACAGTTTTACATTGATGTTTATTCCACTGCCAAACCTGTGCTCTTGAAATCTCAGCAGTAGCAGCATCTTCCATTAAATTATAAAGAGGAACGCAACCGTTGCCACCTAGCCATGCAGCTAAATATTGAATTCCTACGGAAATATTTTTTCTAAGACCCTCTTCAGTGATATCTCCTTTTTCAGCTAATAATAAATCTTTAGCTTCAATTTTTGTATCGCTAGGAACTTTGTTAACTTGATTTGCTTGTGGCATTTTTTCATCGAATATATCTTTTGCAATTTTTACTAAACCAGGGTGAGCAACCCAAGTACCATCATGACCGTCATTAGCTTCTCTTAATTTATCTTGTTTTACAGCATCCATTGCTTTTTGATTTAAAGCTTCATTATCTTTAATTGGAATTTGAGCAGCCATACCACCCATTGCGTGAGCACCTCTACGGTGACATGTTTTAATTAATAACAGACTATATGATCTTAAAAAATGAGAAGTCATCTTAACAATAGATCTATCTGGCAATAGGAAGTCTTTAAAGTTTTTGAATTTTTTAATGTAGCTGAAAATATAATCCCATCTTCCGCAGTTAAGACCCACGATGTGATCTTTTAACTCAAATAAAATTTCATCCATCTCGAATGAAGCAAGAATTGTTTCAATCAAAACTGTAACTTTAATAGTTCCGTGCTTAATGCCTAATTTTTTTTGCGCTTCTGTAAATACATCATTCCACAGTCTAGCTTCAAGATGACTCTCCATTTTTGGTAAATAGAAATAAGGACCGGTTCCATTTTGCAGAAGTTGTTTTGCATTATGATAAAAATAAATACCGAAATCAAATATACCGCCTGAACATTTTTCATTATCAACTAAAAAATGTGCTTCATCCAAGTGCCATCCTCTTGGTCTTACAATAAGTACGGCATGTTTTTCATTTAATTTATATTCTTTGCCTGTAGTTTTATCTGTGAAATTAATTTTTTTATTAATCGCATTCTTCAAATTAATTTGACCTTCAATAACATTATTCCAAGCTGGAGTTGCAGAATCTTCAAGATCCGCCATAAAACAACTCGCTCCAGAATTAAGCGCATTGATAATCATTTTTTGATTAGTAGGACCTGTAATTTCAACTCTACGATCTTGTAAATCTTTTGGAACGCCTAAAATTTTCCAGTCTTTCTCTCTAATGGACTTTGTTTCTTCCAAGAAATTAGGACGCCAACCCCCATCAATTTTTTTTTGAATTTCTTGTCTACGCTTTAGTAACTCGAGTCTTCTAGAATTAAATTTTCGATGTAAATCGGCTACAAACTCTAAACAATCTAAAGTTAAAATTTCTTCAAATTCTTTAGAAATTTTTCCTGTAATAGTGGTATTTTTTGGAAAAGATTTCATATAGGCCACAATTTATATATAAACTTTATCCGAACTCAATATGTATAAAAATAAAATTATTAAATGAATTACTTAGATTTTGAAGACGATATTAAAGCATTAGATCAAAGAGTTCAGGAATTAAAAGCTCCCTACCTTGCAAAGGGAATTAACACCATTGAAAATCCTACAATTATTGACGCTGAAAGAAGATTAAATGAAGCGCTAGACAGAGCTTATGCAAATCTTAATCGCTGGCAAAAAACAAAAGTTGCAAGACACGAATTTAGACCACGTTCTATTCATTACATTCAAAAGATTTTTCCAGATTTTACAAATCTATCTGGAGATCGATTGTATGGAGAGGATCAATCTGTGTTAGCAGGATTTGCAACTCTTGATGGGGTTTCAGTTTTGGTTATTGGTCAAGAAAAAGGAAATGATACTCAGTCTAGAATTCAAAGAAATTTTGGAATGATGAGACCCGAAGGTTACCGCAAGAGCATGCGTTTAATGAATCTTGCAGATAGATTAAATATTCCAATTATAACATTTATAGATACGCCAGGCGCTTATCCTGGAAAAGGAGCAGAAGAGCGAGGTCAGGCAGAGGCTATTGCAAAATGTATTGAGTGCTGTCTCAATGTAAAAGTTCCAATGATTTCTGTAGTCATAGGAGAGGGTGGGTCAGGAGGAGCCATTGCACTTGCAACTGCTAATAAAGTTTTAATGTTAGAATATTCTGTCTATTCAGTGATATCCCCAGAAGGATGCGCATCTATTCTTTGGCGTGATCCAAAGAAAGCAAAAGAAGCAGCTGAGGCTATGAAGATTTCTTCGCAGGATTTATTAGAAAATAAAATTATTGATGAAATAATCAAGGAACCAAAAGGTGGAGCTCACAGAAATCACGATGAAATGGTTTCAAACGTTACAATGAGTATTAAGAAAAATTTAAATGAACTAATACAAGTTTCTCCAGAAGAGCTTATTTATCAAAGAAAAAATAGATTCCTAAGCATAGGAAGAGACGTGATGATTACTAAAGAAGAGTTTTATAAAGATACGCACATCAATACTGTTGTTTTCAGTCCGTTTAATTGGAAATTATTACTTCAGAATAATCGTAGATTAGTTGCAACAGCCGTTGTGATTGTAGTTTTATTTATTTTAGCTTTAATCTTTGCTTAAGGCGCCGCAGCAATTTTTATATTTTTTACCAGAACCACAAGTGCAAGAAGCATTTCTTGAAACTTTTTCTTGAACTGCCGGTTGCTGAGGTTGTGAAGGTCGATCTTCTTTGGTTACTTGAATATTAATTAAGAACATAATTAAATTTTCTTTAATTTTTGAAAGTAGATCTTTAAATAAATTAAAACTTTCTCTCTTATATTCATCTAATGGGTTTTTTTGACCATAGCCTCTAAGACCAATTACTTGTCTTAATTGTTCAAGATATTGTAAGTGGCTTCTCCATTCGTAATCAAGATTTTGCAGAAAAATTCTCTTTTCAACATCTTTGTTAATTTCATCTCCAGCGGTAGCAATTCTTGTATTTCTTCTTTGGTCAAAGTGATTTTTTAAGAATTCTTTTTGTTCAGAACTGCTTTTTGAAAGCCAGGCGTTAAAATCATTATCATCTATTTTAGTTCCGCATAAACGCTCAGTTTTTGTTTTAATTAATTTTTTAGTATTAGCGTCGGCGCTATCCCTGTAGCTATGTATTTCATTAATTAGATTTTCTACAATCTCATCAAAGACGTCATTCACTACATTATAAATATTTGGATTTTTTATTACTCCTAATCTTTGTTCGAAAATTACTTTTCTTTGATCGTTCATTACATCATCAAACTGTAATAAAGTTTTTCTGATATCAAAGTTTCTCCCCTCAACTTTTTGTTGTGCCTTTTCTAAAGCTTTGTTGATCCAGGGATGATCAATAGATTCCCCTTCTTTAAGTCCTAGCTTTTGCAACATAAAATCAATTTTTTCAGATCCAAAAATTCTCATTAGATCATCTTGTAAACTTAGATAAAAAATAGAAGCACCTTTATCGCCCTGTCTTCCAGTTCGACCTCTTAACTGGTTATCTATTCTTCTGCTCTCATGACGTTCTGTTCCAATAACAAATAATCCACCACTCTCTAATACTTTAGCTTTTTCTTCTTCATGCTCTTGTTTAGTTTTTTCAACCAAAACTTTATCGTTTGTTCCACCTTCTCTAATTTTTAAATCTAAATTACCACCAAGCTGAATATCAGTTCCTCTGCCGGCCATGTTTGTTGCAATGGTAACCGCACCAATTCTTCCTGCTTGAGCAATGATATTTGCTTCTTGTTCGTGAAATTTAGCATTCAAAACATTATGTTTTATCGATTCTTGTTTTAAAATTTTGGAAATTCTCTCAGATTTTTCAATGCTAGTAGTTCCAATTAAAACAGGCTGTTTTTTTTCATTAGCTGAAACAATTTCTTTTATAATTGCATTAAATTTTTCTTTTTCAGTTCTAAAAATTTTATCATTAAAATCTTTTCTAACCATCGGTCTATTCGTTGGCACCTCAACTACATCTAATTTGTAAATTTCATAAAATTCTTCAGCTTCCGTCAAGGCAGTTCCGGTCATGCCAGAGAGTTTTTCATATAATCTGAAATAATTTTGAAATGTTATCGAAGCTAAAGTTTGATTTTCATTTTGAATTTGAACACCTTCTTTTGCTTCGATTGCTTGATGCAAACCGTCAGAATATCTTCTGCCTTCCATAATACGACCTGTAAACTCATCAATAATGTAAATTTGATTATCTTTTACGATGTAGTCTTTATCTTTAGTAAAAAGCATATTTGCTTTTAAAGACTGATTAATGTGATGAACGATAGATAAATTTTGTGGATCGTAGAAATTAGCTCCTTTTAATAAATTTATTTTTCTTAATTTGTCTTCAATAAAGTCTATTCCTTTCTCTGTTAGCAATGCACTACGATCTTTTTCATCAGTATCGTAATGTTCTTTGCTTAATTGATTAACTAATTTGTTACATAAAAAATATTGAGAAGAATTATCTTCTGTAGGCCCAGAAATAATTAAAGGTGTTCTAGCTTCATCAATTAAGATGCTATCCACTTCATCGACAATACAGAAATAATGTTTTCGCTGTACCATTTCGGCAATGGAGTACTTCATATTATCTCTTAAATAATCAAATCCAAATTCATTGTTCGTTCCATAAGTGATGTCACATTCGTACTGAGCTTTTCTACTAACATCGTCGATGCCATTTATGATACAGCCAACACTAACTCCTAAAAAATTATAGATTTTTGACATCCATTCAGAGTCACGTTTTGCAAGATAGTCATTCACCGTTACAACATGAACGCCTTTTTCTGTTAAGCTGTTTAAATAAGCGGGCAAAGTTGCAACTAATGTTTTTCCTTCCCCAGTCTTCATTTCTGAAATATTGCCTTGATGAAGAATAATTCCACCCAGCAACTGCACATCAAAATGTCTTTGTCCTGTAGTTCTAATGCTAGCCTCACGAACACAAGCAAATGCTTCTGGTAAAATTTTATTTAAATTTTCTCCATTTTTAATTCTTTTTTTAAATTCCTGTGTTTTGTTCTTTAATTCTTCATCTGAAAGCTTTTGAATTTCAGGTTCTAATGAATTAATTTTTTGAACTAACGGCTTTATTTCAACAAGCTTACGCTCATTAGATGTTTTAAATATTTTTTTTATAATGTTTAAACCGGGTATCATTTTGAGATATTATTACAGATAAATTAAATAGTATAAATTTAGCAACTACCTTATAACTGAAAAAATACTAAATAAAATACACATGACTACGCTATTTCAAAACTTTTTTAAGAAAAAACAACTTAATAGAGTTACCAAAGATTTCCCCGAGATGCCAAGTATTGATGGACTGGAGATTTCAACGGTAAGTGCAGGTTTGTATAATACAAACAGAGATGATGTGAGTTTATTTTATTTTCCAGAGGGCGCAATATTTTCAGGAGTTTATACAAAATCCTCAACAAGATCCGTTTGTATTGATTGGAATGTTAAGGCAAATAAAAAAGATATTAGAGCTTTATTAGTTAACACTAGAAATGCAAATGCATACACAGGTAAGCAAGGATTAAACAGTATTATAGAATTATCAAAATTCTTTACAGATAAAAAAAAAATTACAAACAAACAAATTTTATTTGCATCTACAGGAGTGATTGGTCAGCCATTTCCACTTACAAAAGTTAAAGGAGCTCTGCCCAATTTAATTGAAAAATTAAAAAGACCTATAAAATTAACTTGGATTAAGCAGGCTTTGTCTATTATGACCACAGACACATTTGCAAAAATGAGCTGTGCTGTAGTTCAAACCAATAAAGACTTTATAAATATAGCAGGTATTGCAAAGGGATCAGGAATGATCGCGCCAAATATGGCAACAATGTTTGGTTTTATTTTTACTGATGCAAATATTTCTCAAGAAGTTTTAAATAAAATGTTGAAAAGAAATACCGAAAATACATTTAATGCAATTACAGTTGATGGAGACACCTCAACAAATGATATGGTTTTAGTTTTTTCAACCAGAAAAGCTAAGAATAGAATTATTAATGATACTAATTCTAAAGCTGCAAAAGATTTTGAAAAAGCACTTTATGAAGTGATGTTAGACCTTTCCAAACAAGTTGTTTTAGATGGTGAAGGCGCTAAAAAATTTCTTACTATAAATCTAACAGGAGCTTCTAATGATAAATTCGCAAAAGAAGTTGCTATGTCCATTGCAAATTCACCACTTGTTAAAACTGCACTTGCAGGCAGCGATCCTAATTGGGGTAGAATTTTAATGGCGATCGGCAAAACCAATGAAAGAATAAAAAAAGAAAAAATTGAAATTAAAATCGGAGATTCTTTAATTACAAAATATGGAATGCAGGTACCAAGTTATGATGAGCAAAAAGTTAAAAATTATATGCTCGGTGATGATATTATTTTTGATGTGAATTTAAATTTGGGCAAGGGAAAATTTACTGCTTATACTTGCGATTTTAATGCTGAATATATTTCAATTAATGCAGACTATAGATCTTAATTAGCCTGATCCTATAAGAATTCCAGCAGCAAGAACTAACGCTCCTCCAACAACAACTTGAAGTGCTGCTCTAAAAAATGGTGCTTCCATATATTTATTTTGAATCCAAACAATCGCCCAAAGTTCAAAGAACACAACAATCATTGCTATAACAGTTGCTGTCCAAAAATGTGGGATTAGATATGGAAGTGCATGACCTAAACCACCAACGGCTGTCATCACTCCAGCTGCAATACCGCGTTTAAGAGGAGAGCCTCTTCCTGAAATTGCGCCATCATCAGAAACAGCTTCAGTTAGCCCCATAGATATTCCAGCACCAATAGATGCCGCAAAACCCACAATAAAAGTTGTCCAAGTATTTTGTGTTGCAAACGCTGTTGCAAAAATTGGAGCTAATGTTGAAACGGAGCCATCCATTAATCCAGCTAAACCGGGTTGCACCCATGTTAAAATAAATTGTCTTTTAGAAGTTCTCTCTTCAATTTCTTTTGCATCGCCACTCGCATGTGATTCTATTAATTTATCCGCAACAGAAGAGTGGCCAGCTTCAGCTGCCGCAAGGTCACCAAGTAACTTTCTAGTTCCTGCATCTGTTGTCGCTTGAGCTGCTTTTATGTAAAAATTATAAGCATCTCTTTCCATCATTTCGGATTCCAATCTAATCCTATCAACGCTTAGATTTTTTATTAGCCATACTGGTTTTCGTGCGTAAAAACCTGAAACGTGCTCTCTTCTAATAAGAGGAATGTTCTCACCAAATCTTGATTGAAATTTATCAATTAGAATCTTTCTATGACCGTCCTCAACTCTTGCCATATCTATAAAGATTTTCGCAGAATCTGGATAGTCTTTTTTTAAATTTTCAGCGTAGCTTCTATAAATCGAAGCATCATCTTCTTCAGAAGAAATTGCTAATGCCAATATTTCTTTTTCAGAAAGGTCTGAAAATCTTCTTCTATAACTAAATCCAGGTATCATTAATATTAATTACTAATTTTAAATTTATAAATTAGATTACTTTTAGTTCACGTAAGCCTGCATAAAAATCTTTTGCACCTTCATAGCCAAAGTAAACCGAAAGCATTAATAGTAGAATACTTGAAATTCTAAAGAAAGTTCCCATAGGAATAATTTTAGTAATTTTATTTAGACCAAAATAAACAAATACTAGAGCCAACGTTCCCGTAATTGCTCCAGCAATCACAGGTACCGTACTGTAAATTGTAGAAGTAAATAAAGCGGCATAAAATAAAACTACTTCAAAGCCTTCCCGAATAATTGCAAAGAAAACTGTAAGCGATAAAAAGAAAGGATTACCCGTAGAAACAGCTTTGTCTACTTTTCCTTCAACATGTTGTTTTGCACTGTGACTGAAATAAGCAACATAAGCTAACATGCCAGATGCAATTAGCATTACTGAACCTTCAAATAATTCTTGATGAGCATGTGTTATTGCTGCAATTTTTTTTACAGCAAGAGCAGTTAATAAAGATACAACTATACCAGCAACCAATCCCCACATAACAGCGGGACGGTGATGCCTTGCATTCATTTTATCTAAATATGTAAATACTAGGATAGAGATTAATAATGCCTCGAATCCTTCTCTAAAAAGGATAAAAAAAGAACTTAAATATGGCGTTAGTGTTTCAGTCATTTTTGTAGAGTGGAGTATGATTAATTATTTTCATATTTAATGTCAAACACTAATACAATAAATACAACCTTTAATTCTGAGTATTTTAGTAGGAATAGTCTTTATTTTTCAAAGAGAAAAATAACTTCAAACTCAATTTGTCGCATTAATTTTTTTCCAAACAAAATAAGTATTTAGAAAAAATAAGCTCATAAATAAAAAATAATTCCATTCAATGATGATTCTAGTATTCCAAGTTGTTAATTGTAGGAATCGATTAGTGAATAAAAATAAAACAAAACCAAAAATCACAACCAAAAAACTATGGTAAAAAGTGACCTTAATAGCCTGAAAAGATACTATAACCTGATAATCGTCTTTTATTTTCATGTAAGATAATGCGATGAAGAACTGAGAAAATACTAAGCTAATAATATAGATAAATATTCCACCTCTTCTCATAAATTTCCAAACTTCCGACCCCTCCACTCCTAGAAAGAGAATATAAATCAATAAGCATGCAGCTGAAACAAGACCAAATAATAAAATTAAATTTAAATATACTTTAGAAATTAAAAACTTTTTAAAGATTCTTACATGCTCAAAAGAGTATGCAATAATCATTATGACAGTAATTAACATCATTGGTTTAAATATTAGAACGCCTGGATGACTTCTGCCAATTCTACTGATCGTGTAACAACCGTTGATAAATGGATTGCATGGCTCATAAACGTTAAAAGCTATTGCAACACCAAGGCAGGCAAAGACTGTTATTAATGGAATAATAAATAATCCAAGACTTAATCTTTGAACTAACATTAAAAAATATTATCTTCTTTATCTTTAAGGTCAGTTAAATGATATTCCAAAGCTCTAGCAGACAGTTGAACTTCAATTACAAACAGGATGATAGCAATACCAAACAATACAACTGCGATTCCAAAACAATTTAACGAAATATCAGGTTTGTGAATGTATCCAAAAAAAATAGTTAATAAATTTGTAAATAATGCAATGCCAGAGAGAGTTTGAATAAGTTTAATAAGTTTAATTCTATAAGTTAGAGTTTTTATTTGAGCAATATAACGTTTGCCCATAACATCTTTTGTATCTATTTTTTTTTCAATAATTTCAGCATGAATTTTCCTAACTAATGCTGCGCAGCTATTGTAGCGATGAGTAAAATTAGTCATCATTAATGGAATAGCCGGGAATAATAATGCAGGGTAAAGAATGAAATTTTCCATTTAATATTAAAAAATATTAATTTTTTAAATATCTGTAAAAGTTCCTGTTCTAGGATCTTTTTTTAACACTCTAATTTGATTTTGCTTTTTACTACGCGAATAAAGAAATAGTATTATTGCAATTAAAAAAACTATTAAAGTAATTAAATATTTAGTCATCATTTTGTAAATTAAATGCTAATTATGACTATTCGAAGTCAACTACTAGACTAATATAATGCAAGTAAGATCAATAATTTTTGTATGTCTCTTAAGCATAGCGAGTTTTTTCCCAGCTTTTGCAAATGAGCAGAAAATTATTAAAGACTTAAAAGAGGGTGGAAAGTTAATTCTTATTCGCCATTCCGAAGCACCGGGAACTGGAGATCCTGCAAATTTTAATTTGAATGATTGCAAAACTCAAAGGAATTTATCAGCAGAAGGTATTGAACAAGCAAAACGATTAGGTGATTTTTTTATAAAGAACAATATCTCTTTTGAAAAAGTTTATTCATCTGAATATTGCAGATGCAAAGACACAGCTAGATATGCATTTAAAAATTTTGAAACTTTTTCAGGTCTAAACTCTACATTTGCAGACCCAAGCAAAACACCTGCGTATATAAAGAGAACCAAAGAATTTATTGAAAAGTTAGATAAGAGTAAAAATTATATATTTGTTGCTCATCACACAACAATTGAAGGATTAGCGAGTACGTTTGCAAACTCTGGTGAGATGGTCATAGTTGATAGATCTTATAAAGTTATCGGCACCTTTAAAGTTAATTAGCATACCTCATTTTCCAACATTGCATTAGTTAGTTATGCATTTTGGATATACATTTTTTAAATGAACTGGGAAAAGCTAAAAGTCTTTAAAAAAGTAGCTAAAGCTGGGAGTTTTTTAACAGCATCAAAGCAAGACAATAAATCTCAATCAACTTTTTCAAGGGCAGTAATGGATCTTGAGAAGGAAATAAATCAAAAACTTTTTAATAGAACAAGCAAAGGAGTTATACCAACTTTGCATGGCAGCACACTTTTAGATTTAGTTGATGATTTTTCTAATAAATTAAATCAATTTAAGAACAATATCAGAAAAAATTAATTTTTTTTGGTTATGCATTCTGATCATATCTGAATCAT
>Ga0214917_10004815_pt1 | contig 14786 bp, 10 predicted proteins | sample LL_1208_BB_MetaG_FD_177983 | JGI IMG/M metagenome (GOLD analysis project Ga0214917, IMG submission 177983) | Freshwater microbial communities from Lake Lanier, Atlanta, Georgia, United States - LL_1208_BB | ecosystem: Environmental > Aquatic > Freshwater > Lake | place: USA: Georgia | collected... | reverse complement strand
CTTGCCGTACTGTGGGGCAAGCGTCTCGCTTGCCGTACTGTGGGGCAAGCGTCTCGCTTGCCGTACTGTGGGGCAAGCGTCTCGCTTGCCGTACTGTGGGGCAAGCGTCTCGCTTGCCGTACGACAGGCTCCAGCCTGTCATGCCTTCCGGCAACTCGCCCAACCCCGCTCTCCATCGAGCACGGCGCCTTGGGGTTCGCTCCGCCACACGCTTGACCGTCTCGATGACGGTATCACGATCAGGGCGCAAGTTCCCTCTCGTCACGATCACCGCCAGGTCCCGATGCGCAAATCTCGTGCCGAACAGGATTGCTCACAGGCTGTCGGCGACGGCGTCCCAGAGGGCGATCCGGGCCTCGAGGCACTCGCGGGCGACCTGCGATGCCACCGCCCACTTGGCCGGGTCGTCGCCGCACAGCCGCGACATGATGCGTCGGCAGATCGGCGCGTGCTTCGCGTCGTCGTGCGCGATGTGCCGCTCGAGATAGAACCGGAACCGTCCCCACGCCGCCGCATCGCGCTCGGCGAGCGACGTGACGAGATGCCGGAACATGTCCGGAATCACGTCCTCCCGGCCGAACGTGAAGGCGGACGCGATCGCGAGGGTGGAGTCGGAGTCTATGACCGAGAAGGTCTGCCGCACGAAGTCGGCCGCGGCGGCTGGGGGGCGGGCACCGGCGAGCGCCTCGGTGATCGTTTCGCCATCATGCAGGTGGGCGAGCAGCCGTTCGATCGGCCGCGTGTCGGCCCCCGCCGCTTCCATGCTCTCGAGGTAGATCTCGAAATGGGAGGCCTGGCCGCCCTCGGGCATGTCGTCCGACTCCTCCTCGAGCACGAGTTCGTTGACCAGCCGTCGGGCTTCGCGGTCGGCCGTGGGCAGCCAGGGAATCGACGTGCAGGTGAACTTCTGCTGCAGTGCCTTGAGCAGGCACTGGAAGTCCCAGACCGCGAACACATGGTGTTCCATGAACCGCCGCAACCGGTCGGGCGAGTCCACGAGGGCGTAGAGCCGGTGGTGGACCAGGCGGTCGCGGACGTCTCCGAGGTCGATCGTGGGATGGTGAACGGCGATCGTGGCGGACATAGCGGACCTGTGATGGGTGACGGGTCGCGGACACGCTACCTCGTCCGTTTTAGTCCGCCCGCGGCACCTGTCGAGAGGCCAAAATCCCGGGCGGGGCCGCCCGCCGGCACGTTTTGGCCGTCAATTTGGCAGCAGCCAGCCGTTGGCAAGCACCCGCAGGCCCCGCCGGGAGGCGGCGGCGAGCGTCTGCGGGGAGATCGACTCGCAGGCCACGATCCCGAGGGCGGTGAAACCCGCCGCAGCGAGCGCCGCGGTGCGACGCGCCGCCCGGTCGAGGTCGTCGGCATCGGCCGTGCATGAGACTTCCACGACCAGATGCACGACCTGTTCGCCACGCTTCGCCGTCGCGATGACGTCGGCCCGCATCAGATCGACAAGGTCGGACTCGGGCAGGCGGTCTTCGAGCCCTTCCACAAACTCGGCCCGCTCCAGAACGCGACACCTGCGAAACTCTCGCCCCAGAAAGGCGGGCAGATTCTTGGCGACCTTGTCCTCGAGCATGTGGCCATCGAGGCGGTCGAGCCGAATCAGCATCTTTTGCTGGGTGTTCACGACACCGTTGAGGGTCTGCTCGGTGCGTGATTGGGCGTCGGCGAGTTCCTCGACACGCGACTCGGTCCGTTTCTGGGCGTCGGCGAGTTCTTCGACACGCGACTCGGTCCGTTTCTGGGCTTCGGCGAGTTCCTCGACACGCGACTCGGTCCGTTTCTGGGCTTCGGCGAGTTCCACCTGCGCATCGGCGAGTTCCTTCACGACGCCTGTGAGGGCGTGGAAGTCGGCGCGGTTGACGAGGTCGTCGTGGGCCTCGATCACGACGCGGGCCAGCAGGTCGGCCTGCTTTTCAGGAAAGCCCTCGAGGAGCCGGTCGCGGAGTTGAGGGATGGTTGCCATGGTTTCATTCCTCCCTTGAGTATACGGCATTTGCAAAGAGTGTACACACGTGCAGTATTTTGTCAACGTTTGTCACCCGGCGTCCCGCCCGTCCGGTCTCCGCCGACTACACTCTCTCTTGCATGCACACCCTCACCCGCGCCCAGGTCCGTGAACTCGACCGACTCGCGATCGAGGAGTACGCCCTGCCAGGGATCGTGCTCATGGAAAACGCCGGGGGCAACGCCGCCCGGCTCCTGCACGCCCTCGGCGGCCGGGGCACCGTGGCGATCGCCTGCGGCCGGGGCAACAACGGCGGCGACGGGTTCGTGATCGCCCGCCACCTCGAGCTGCTCGGGCATGACGTGCGGCTCCTGCTCGCGGCGGCGCCAGCCGACTATCGCGGTGACGCGGGCGTGAACGCGGCGGTGGCGCGACGGGCCGGCCTGCCGGTTCTCGACCTTGCGGCTGCATCAATGGGCGAATGGAAGGCGGCGCTGCGTGGAGCGGGCTGGATCGTGGATGCCCTGCTCGGGACCGGTGCCACAGGGGCCCCGCGCGGGGCGGTGGCGACGGCGATTGCGGCGATCAACGAAGTGCGTGGAGCGGGTGGGGGAGAGCGGGTGTTCGCCGTGGACGTGCCCTCCGGCCTCGACTGCGACACGGGGGAGCGGCCGGGGGCCTGCATGCGGGCCGATGTCACGGCGACGTTCGTCGCGGCCAAGCCGGGCTTCAGTGCGGCAGGAGCGGCGGAGTTCACCGGCCATGTGCACGTGCTCGACATCGGCGCCCCGGCGGCGCTCCTCGCCCGATTCGGAATCGGGCCCGGGCGCCCGTCCTCCGACGCACCGGCATCGACGCCCGCGTAGCCTACGGACGATCGACGGTCTCGCCGTCGGCCCGACTGGCGAGCCGGCGGTGGACGTTGATATCCACCGCGGTGCTGATCTCCTGCACGCTGCCGTCGGCGTAGGCCACGGTGAACGTGCCGGCGTGGGCGCTGCCCATGGCATTGGCGGTGCGGCCGATGCCCGTCACTCCATCATCGCGATCGTTGGCGGGCTGGTCGTACGCCCAGCGCACGTTGTGCGACCCATACCCGGCCAACAACGGGTCGTCGCCCGTGTCGCTGCCGGTGTAGCCGTCGCGCGGCACATACTTTTCCGCCAGCAGGTAGGTGTTGGAGAGTCCGTCGGTCACCTTCGCCGGCACGATCCGGCTCATGCGGTGGACGATGCCATCCTGGAAATCGGGAATGTAGTTGCTGCCGAGCACGAGTTTGTCGCCCAGCGACTTCGCGGTGAGGGCGTCGCCGGCGGTGACATCCACCGGATTGTCGCCATCGCCGGAGACGGCCTTGTTGCAATCGTTGCAGGCGCCGAGGTGGTCGTTGACGAGGTCGTACGCGTTGCCGATGAGAATCGAGGTGACGTCCTTGTTGGTCACGGTCTGCGGGCTCCCGCCAACCGTCGTGCAGAATTGCGGCGTCTTGGTCGCCCCGGTCCCACCCACGCCGCGGAGCACGTACAGCGGCGGGCAGGCCGCACCCTTGCCGCCGTTCGCGGCGTAGTCGGTCCGCGCGGCCGTGGGGACCGAGAGCGACGTCGAGAGCGACGACCTCCAGCTGACCGATCGAGTCGGGGCCGGCTGCGACGAGCGGCGGCTCGGGCAGGTGAATGCCGGGACCGGTGTGGAGAGGGCCGTGGCGTAGGTGGTCGCCGCGTTCGCAGCCTCGGCTTTCTCCATCAGGTCGCGAAGCGGCTGCTGTTCGAGAAACGGCAGGATGCCGAACGTCCAGCCGCCGGTTTGCTTGAGTTCGCCGCCGCGATTGGGCGACGGGAGCCAGAGGTTGCCCCAGCCTCCGGAGGGAAACGCGTTCATCGTCGTTTCGAACTGGATCATCGCCTTGGCGACTTGGCTGACGTTGTTCTTGCACGACGCCCGGCGGCCAGACTCGCGGGCCGACTGCACGGCGGGCAGGAGCAGCCCGGCAAGCGTGCCGATGATGGCGATCACCACCAGCAATTCAACGATCGTGAACCCCGCCGTCCGCACCCGCATGGCGAATCTCCCCAGTGCGAAACCAACACCCGCCTAACAGAACCCTAATCGGAAGGCGGAATTAGAGCAAGGGAGAAAAAATTCGTCAATAGTCGCCGTCTTGGAGGAGGTAGGTGCCGCTGGTGATCGTATTGTAAAGCCAGCTCGTTCCAGTTCCGATCATGAGCGGATTGCTGGAGTTGCGGTAGTCGGACGTCACCAGTTGCGCGTAGACGTACGAGGGCATTGAATCCTTGAGAAAGACGGTGTGACCATCGGCAAACGCGGCTACTACCCCGCCGGGGTGATTGGCGTTCGGTCGGGAGTTGAAGCCACCCGGGGCCGCCGAAGTGGTGCCCGCGGTCAGCGGATTGACCACCTTGTCGGACCCGATCGCGGCAACGGATCCGGCCACACCAAACACAGGCGGCGCAGAAGCGCCGCTCGTGAACAACGAGGACGAGTCCGTGATGTTTGCGATCGCGTTTGGCGTGACGTTCCAAGATGAAAGCGAAGGAAGCTGGGTTCCGCACTTCTCACTCAGAAGCAGCGTGTTCGCGGCGCCATCCGCTCCGGAAATAACATCCAAGTTCGTTCGTGCAGCGGGATATGTGACGGTGCCGTTGTTGCCCCCCACCGTGTCAAGCAGTACTCCGTCCGCTTTGTACTGAGAATTACTCGACGCAGCGTTCAAAAGTCCGCTCCCCGCGTTGGCGGCGTAGCAAATCCAAGGCGATGCTTGGTCAGGGCTCGGTGAAGTGGGGCACAAAAAAATGCTGACGTATGCTCCCGTATTGGTCCCGGACTCCCAGAGTCTGTAGACGTCCATGCGCTCCAAGTATGGCAGCAGCATGACAGGCCATGATGGGTAAAAGGACCCGCCAGTGAGTCTTGGGGAGTTGCGCCAACCGGGCAAAGATTGCTTTTGGCCGTCGTGGTTAATGAAGGCTTTGGCCAGCTGGCTCACATTGTTGGTGCACGTGTTGCGGCGGCCGGCTTCACGGGCGCTTTGCACGGCGGGGAGCAGCAGCCCCATGAGCGTGCCGATGATGGCGATCACCACCAGCAGCTCGACGAGTGTGAAGCCGGATTTGGAGTTCGAGGGACGCATGGCGGAGGCTCCGTGCGAGACAGATCTCGCGGGATGAAGAATCAAGAACACTTGAATTGTCGGTAAAAACTCGGGGCTTGTCCAGTTTGTGGTCAGTGAGGGACGAATGTGTGGCGGACAGTGATCTGCCGTACCTGCCGGCTCGCCGGCTCGTAACAGCGGATCCGGACCTCGACGCCGCGGAGGGGGACCGGATAGGGGGGCGATGTCTCGCGTTCGTTGGCGTCGTCGATCACGCCGTCGCCGTTGTCATCCTTGCCGTTCGAGCCCTGGTCCATCGCCCCATCGGCATCCTCGTCGATGCCGTTGAATTCGTAATGCAGGCTGCCAGTGTCATAGGTGCGAGCGAGGGCCTTGTTGGCGGCGAGGCCGGTAACCCGCATGCCGGCCGACATGAGGGCGGTGGAACTCGCCGGAGGAAATGTGGCGTTGATGGCCACCGGCGTGCCGCCGCCGTAGCCGAGATCGACGTAGGCGCCTTTTGCCGACGACGCCGCAGTGGCGTCGAAGCCAGGATCGCCGGGAATGACGGCTGTCTGGCCGTTCGTCTGGACAGGGGCCTCGGGATCAAAAACCCTGACGTCGAAAGCGAGGACGTTCGTGAGCACGACATCCTCTCCAACGCGGTCGTCCGAAAGAAGTCCTGCCGTGGGTAGTGATGTCGTGGACGTTGCGTACGGATACGCCGCGGCCGAGACAGTCCCGCCGAGATTGTGGAGAAAACGGTTTTCGCGCTTCGTCAAATCCCCAAGCGAGTTTGGCAGCAGACGTCCGGAGGGAGCCGGGCGAAGAGACAGGTCATAGGTGGCGTAGGCCGCCGGCAGGGAGCCGACGATCGCGTTGCTGCCGGTGTGGAAGGCGCCGGCCCCGACGTAGCCCATGACGAGCAACTGTCGTCTGTATAACGTGTAGAGCGTCGAGCCGGTCAACGGCTGGACGGGAGATGGGAGACAAAACCACGCCACCTCCGCATAGGGGGATTCGATCGATCCCGATTCAAACCGTCCAATGAAGGGGCTGCCAAGGCTGCGAGTGGTGAACAGGATGACGTCGTCGCAGTCGCCCGTCAGGTTCGTCAGCCGGCTCGCGGCGCCCGGATCATCCGTCGAGCCGGGCGATGGCGAGCCGGCGGCCCCCCCCTCGATGATCTCCAGGTAGCCCGAGTCGCTGTCGGGCGAGGCCGGCGGGAGGGTCGGCACGGTGATGCCGGCCAGATCGGTGCGCAGCGTGTTTCCCACGGCCCGCAACTGCTCGGAGAGGGTGAGAGCCGAGCGGCTTCCCGACACGCCTTTGCCGAGCATGCCGAACAGCTGCGCGATGATGCCGAGAATGATGAGCGACATCGTCGTCGCAACCATCATTTCGACGAGCGTCATCGCGCGTCGACGACCGGCGTTCGTCATTGGATGATCCTTCGCACGAGGATCGCGTCGCGCACGTTGTGGTCCTTCCCCTGCTCGTACGCCACCGGAATCGAGCGATCGAAAATGTAGAAGGCTCGATTGCGGGCGATGGGCTGCACTTCGGCGGCAGTCGGGCTCGGCCCATCCATGTATGCGATGGTGATCCAGACGCCGAAGACGTGCGACCGGGTGGTCGTCACGTTGGACAGTTGCCGCATCGTCTGATACCGGAAATACGCGTGCAGATCCGTGTCGCGGTGTGCGTTGATGTCGAGGCTGCCGTTGCCGTTCGAGTCCTCCCCGGCATCCGGGACGCCGTTGCCGTTGGTGTCCTCGCTCACGAACCGGTCGCGGAATCCGCCTTCCGAGGGCTGCCTGTTGGGGACGGCGTTGCTGGGAGCGTTTGCGCCGCGAGCCGGAATGTTTCGGAAGAAGTCGATCATGCCGGTCACCCGGGTCGCGCCCCCCGAATCGGCTCCGCCGCTGTTCGATCCCGAGCCCGAGGAGGTTCCGGACGCCGTGCGAGAATACGTGTCCACGCTCCACCCCGGGAGTTGATCACGGGCGTCGGCTTCACCGGTCGGAATGAGTTTGGCGGGATCGTCGAAGTTCACAGGGTCGCCGGGAATTCCGTTGGCGGCTACGGCTCCAAACAGCGCCCGCCAGACGCGGCGGTCGGGGATGGTGTTGACGTTCACCCGGCCCGGTTCCCGAAAGTTGGAAATCTGGTTGATCGGGAACACGTCCAGGCCCAGTCGCGCCAGTGCCTGGGTGTTGGAACTGGTGGTCGAGGGCACGGTCGTGTAAATCGACACATATGGACTGGGCACGTGCACGAAGTCAAAGAGATTGGCTTTGGGGTTCGGCGAGCGGCCTGCGATTTCACTCCATGGCGACTCCGGAACCACCGCCTCGAAAAAGCGGGACAGATGAAACCATTTCGGGGACGGAGAGGTCGCGGCGTTCGTGGAGTGGCGGCCGGTTAACTCGAATGGCGAGCCCACCGGCACGAGCGCGAGATCGACGACGCTGCCGAATGGCTGATTCGGCCACGCCAGCCACGGAAAACGCGGTGGTGTGTTGGCCGCTCGTTCGAATCGTATGGGACGCGAGTCCCGCTCGGTCTGGCTGGTGTGCTCACGCAACGTGTGATCGGTGGTTCCGGTCAACGTCGGCGTTGGTGACACAGGCTTGAGTGTCGAAGAGGAACCGGGATTGATCGTGATCGCGCTCGTTCCTGCATTGCGAGGGGAAATGCTCCCGGTCGTGAACGGATAGGGCGCCGAGAGCACGGCTGTTCCGGATGCAAGAGTCGTCCCGGCCTCATTCACGCGGCGACTCCAGATGTCGCGTTCCACAGGTGATGTTCCGGCCGGCGCATTTTGTCCGCCACGCTGCACCGTCTTGTATCGATAGGCCTTCTGCGTGGTGAGCCAATCGAGCGGTGTCGCCCCGGTGACGCCCGGTTCATCCTGGTTGGACACGGCCCCGCCGAACGAGCCGTTGTTCATCACGGTCAGATCGACCGGGAGGGAATCGACCGTAACGTAGGGATTCGACGAGGCATTCCACGGCTTGCCCGGGTCTGCGAGTCGCTGGAGGTGCAGGACGGCGAAGTTTTCGTGGGTGCCATTGAACATCAACAGCGGTTTGCCGGCGGGCAGCACGCCGCCACTCGTGAGAAATGGCTCGCTGATCCCGGGGATGCCGGAAACACGGTCCAGCGGCTGGTCGGTGGCACGCTGCAGATTCGTGGACGGGGAGTAAAGGTGCGGTCGCGCACTGTCGTCGGGCGTGAATTTGTTCTGGTTGCCTCCGTCGACGGCTGTGGCGACGAGTTCATACGGATCCTTGCTGGATGCCGTGATCGCCGTGGTCGCCAACGGCTCCGACAACGTGGCGGGCTGGCGGGTCCCGGTGAGGGTGGACGCCCCGTCGAATCGCAGGTGCACGGTGTCTTCGTATGGCAACGTGCCCGATGGCGTGAACGCGGCGGTATCGTGTTCGAAGCCAAGCCCGTCGGTGCCAACCACGACGTACTGCGATTGCGACGGTTCCGCAGACGCTGAACCGGTCGTCCAAAACACGGCGCCCGGGGTGCCGTCCTTCGGATCGCTCGGATTCCTCAGGGCGGTCCCGGCACCTGTCAGGTTGCCGAGGTAGAACACCCGGTCCACCACCGCCGGCGAGCCGGGCGCCGAAGGATCCTGAAGGTTGTGCGTGCTGCCGCTGATCGCCGTGCCGCCTTGCACTTCGCCTCGCACGGACACAAGCCGCCACACCGGAAAGCCACCGACCGTTTTGCTGAGCGTGATCGTCGAGTCGGCGACGGGACCCCCGTCTGACACGTCGAACCCGTGCGTTCCGCTCGCCCTCAGTGACGCCGGGACCGGATCGCCGCGCGTGCCGCTTCCCGAGCGGATCACAGCCGTGCCAGAGGAGAGGTGAGCGGTGCGACTCTTCCACGGGCTGTAGAGTTCGACGAAAAACGCCCCGCGCGGGCGTCGGTCTTGGTCAAAATCGTCGTCGGCGTTGTTGGCGTCGGTAACCTTTCCGCCGACCGAATCGTCGTCTGTCTGCCGGTCGTGCCAGGCGAGCGTCTCGGTGATCAGCAGTTCCGGACGCTCGCAGCCCCAGACGTAGTCGTCGGGGCCCGGGGACCAGGGGGTCGTACCCGGCGGGGCGAACGACGGATCGTACTGAAATCTCGTCATCACGGAGTCGCCGTCGCGGTAGTCCACGACGTTGACGGCGTATTGGGCCATTTGCCGCGCCAGGTATGCACGATTCGTGGGGGTGGCGCTCGTGAATAAGCCGTTGGCGTCGGCGACCGCCATCATCAGGCAGTAGAGATGCCGCGCGAAAGCCTGCCGGCGGGCCACGCCCGTGGCGTCGTTGGGTTCGTCAAACTGCGTGTCGTGAAACGGCCGGTTGATGTCGAGTTTGTGGCCCATGATCGTTTCCGGCGAAAACGCGTCGAACGGGCGGTTTGGCGCGGACAGGCCGGAGGCTGCGAGCAGCGGGGCGAATGCGTCCGACGCTGTCGTTCCGCCGATGACGGTCCGCCATGCAGCGCCGGTCACGGCGGGCGTATCCCAGCTTTCGGTGGTCAGCCGCAGCCGATTGGCCGAGGCGTTGCTGCCGCTGATGGCGACGAGGCGGCGCGGAAGTTTGAGCGAATCCGGATCGTGATAGCGCAGCAGGCCCTCGAGTTCGGCCGGCGTGAAGAGATTGTCAGGCGGCGTTGCGCCCGCAGGCGCTGCACCGTAGGCCGCCCGCGATCCGAGCCGAGTCAGGTTGACTTCATACGGATCATCAACGACATCGTCATCCGGCGTACCGGCCGTGCTCCAACTGGGCTTGAAGTAAACGGGCTGACCGAACTCGTCCGCCCAGATGCGCATGCGGCCCTTCAAGTCCCATGGAGATCCGAAGCGGCCCGGCGCATCGACGTATCTTCTCGAGACACAATTGTTGGCCACGTCCACGCTGGCTCGCCACTGATCCGCGGGACCCGAGTTCTCGTCGTTGCAGTTGCCGATGCCTGGCGCGACCAGTCCACCGCCCATGCTGAGGGTGCCCTGGGTGCCGCGGTCGCCAAAACGGCCTTCGACAGCGCCGATCTCGGGCACCTCCCGGCTGGGGATCAGCGCGTCGTTTCCGCTCGTGCCCGAGGTGGTGACGCCCGCCAGCGAGTAGGTGGCGTCTTGCACGATCTGGGCTTCCGTCAGGTTGGTCGTGTTCGTGCTTGAAAACACGAGACTGCGGGACAGGCTGACGTCTGCGGGACCGCTCGCAAAACCACGAGGGAGCTGATAAAGGGGGACGGTGGTCGCGGAGAGCGTGGGGGCTGGATTGAACGTCGGGTACTTTCCGACCGTCTGTGCGTCGGTGGCGCTTCCGTGCGCATTTACGTTGAGCCGCCCGTCGAGATCCAGCACGAGAATCGCCGCCCGCGGGTAAACCAACTGCCCGTTCGTGCCAAGCACCGGCTGCAGGCCGATGTCGAGGAAAGCGCTGTCCTCCACGCCGTCGCCGTCGTTGTCAACGGCGAGCGTCTTGCCGCGGTACATGACCGCGGTGCCGGTGGTGGCAACGTCCGATCCGGACCGCGTGAGGAGCGGGTTCTCGTTGTCGTAGCCGTCGTACGGCTCGTTCTCGCCCGAGTCGTCAAACTCCCGGCCATTGATGATCAGCGTGGTCACCGAAGCGGAAGAAACTTTTGCGATGGCGGCGTTGATCCGCGTGTCGGAGAGCGTTTCCCCGGTCACGGTCGGGCCTCCGGCGATGAACAGCGTGGGCGCATTCGCAGCACCCGTCGCACCGATGATCCGGGCGCTGACACTCAAGCCCGGCAACGCGAGCGTCACGACGCGGCCGGGGTACTCGGACACGGCCTGCGCGACGCTGCCCGACGTGACCGAGCACGTCAGTTGCAGCACGGCGGAACTGCCGTCCGCCCTCGCGGCGGAACTGACCCGCCCTTTGGCGGTGTTTTTTCCATATTTGTCGCCGAGAAGATCATTACCGCCGCTCGAGCCCGTACCGATAAAGTCAACGAGGCCGCCAGTGCCCGTGTTCGCCAACGTCCCGCGGGCGACCGAGAGAAAAGCGTCGTCCAGAACCCGCTCCTGGGTCATGCCGCCGGCGGTCCCAGCCACGACGTTGTCGGCGAAGGCCCGGGAAGCCTTGCGGGCGCGTGAGGCCACGGCGACGTAGGCTGCGCCGAGCATCAAAAAGAGCGTGAGCACGCTCAATACGACGAGCAACAAGACGCCCCGGCGGGTGCGGTAGTCGGTCATCGAGACCATGGTGACATCTCCTCGAGTCTGACGACTCTCTCGTACATGCCGTTGGCCCCTTCAACGGCGAGAATGTTGCTGAACGTGGCGGGCGCATCGCGGTCGAGAGTGAGCTCGATCTTCAAGTTGCCGAGCTCGTCCACGAAGGACGCGGCCATCACGACTTTCCGCCACTCGTGCACGTTTGCATTGTCGGTGAGCAAGACCACCGCGCCCGGGGAAAAGAATCGCGGCACGTCCTCTTTTGCCAGCGACGATGGTGACGGTAGCTGCACATATGGGCCCGACATCGACGAGGCGGTAGTCAAAAAGGCATCACCTCGGCGGTGCATCGTCACGACGGTGAGCCGATGGAGCGGCGATGAGGAGGTGGCCGGCACAAGCGTGGCCAGCCACGTGAGATGGCCCTCGGTCATCCGCTTCACCACCCCGCCGAAGAACATTGGAATCGCAGGAGCGTCTTCCTCGTCGGGAAGCCTGTACACGAGATCGTCCTGGCCGCGGAAGATTTCGTCGGCGACCGGGGCGGCGGTAAAGCCGGTCGTGGAGACCGACGTCAGTCCGCAGCCGGGCAAGGCGACCGACGGAGCCGGGTCGAAAATCAGCCGATAACTCGATGCCGCGGCCTGGGCAGGGGCCCACTTTGCCGGGTCGAGCAGGCCACGATTCACGCAGTCGGCCAGTGCATTGAGCCCCAGCGTGCCACGGCGGTCGTCGATGATCGCCTTCTTGGCCTGGTCGCCGCCTGCCGGGATGAGCGCGACGACGCTGGCCAGCCCGACCGACAAAATCCCCAACGAGATCAACACCTCGAGAAGGGTGATGCCGCGACGATCGTTTCGAACAGGGTGACTCATGGCGATGATCGTGGCGCTGATGAACTCATCAATTGAACGTGTTCTTGAGGGTCTGAACGACAAACCTCAGGCTGTCGGCGACGGTCGTCGCCTTGGCGTAGGTCTCGATCGATTTCACGACCGATGTGCGCGGGTCAATCAACACCCAGCGCGCGTCGGGGTTTTGCCAGTTGGCACCGGGGTTGTCTTCGGTCGGAGATGCGACATATGCATTGCCGACGTTGCCCCGCGGGCCAACGAGCAATACGATCGGCGTGGCGGCGTCGAGCGTCACAAAATTCCACGCCGCGGGCGATGAAGCCGGATGCCCCGCCGTCACCCACACCCGCGTAGGACGGCCCGTGACGTCGAACGTGATGGCAAGGCACTTGTACGAACCCAGAGGGAGTTTCTTGGTGGAGGGTTCCGTAAAACTGTCCACACCGATGGATGACCACGAGAAATCAATCGCCATGTTGTTGGGCATGGCCCTGGCGGACGCCGTCAGGCGAGGGCGGGGCGGAAGGTCGAGGAGGTAGGGGATTGGCGAGGTTGCCAGCGGCATAGCGTTGTTCGAGACAGTCCGATTCAAGGCAGAGAGTCCGCTCGCGGTGCTTGAAATCTGACTCACGGAAGTGGCGACGCACTGCGAAGGGCTGCCGACAAAATGAATTGGCGCAGGCAAAAAAGCGGCGACGACAGCCGGTAAAGAAACAGCACCAGTTGCCGACACACTCGTCGAGCCCGACACCTGCGTGCGGACGCGACCATAGCCGAGCTGAACCACGGCGTGGTCGCCTCCCGCCCCGGTCTCCTCGGTCTCATACCAGGTGCTCGCGCCATGTTTTGCCCCGATGCTCCGGGCGGAGACTTCACTCACGTGCGAGACCAACAGGTCCGCGGCCTCGCGCGCCTGCGATCGCTGGCGGGTTCCGGAAAGCGACGGCAATACGGTGACCGCCAGCAAGCCGATGATCGCGACCACGACCAGAAGTTCTGGCAAGGTCATGCCGCGGCGGTAGGAACGATTGAGGCTCATGGCGCGGCGCTGGGTTATTCGGCGATCAGCTGGTGGTTGGTGATGTCGTCGCGGTGCGAGGACGACGTCGGAGCGCCAACCAAGTTTTCATTCTTCGGCTTGAATTCGCAGATGTGGGGAAGCGACGTATCGGGCCAACCATCTTCTGCAACGGTCAGTCCGTAGGCTCCGGATTCACCTGCGGCTCCATCCGGACCGGCGGAGTAGATGACCGGAAACAACGCGAACGCGTTCGGGTCCGCATTAGATACGTCCATCGGATCGGGCCGTGGATTGGAGCCACCCGACGCCGGGATTTGGATCGTGGTGAGCAGCGACGGGAGACCGGGCGCCCAGCGAAAAAACTCGATCGGTCGTCCCCAGCCGTCGAGAAATTCCCGCGCGCCATCTTCGTCCACGTCGCCGACCCGATCGGGCTTGATGGATCCCAAAAAATCGGGAAAAAGCCCCGACTCCGTAACAATCATGTAAAGGCACTCCGCGCCCTGGAACGTCTTGGACGCTGATGGAAATCTGGCCTTATACCTCTGGTAAGTCCTGCCGACCGCGGTTGAGGGCGTGGGCACATTGGTGGACGGGGCTATATCAGCCCATGCGTCGGGCATCTCTTCCCGCATGCGACTTCGCAACGCCACCAGAGAACTCGCCGTCAGCGCGGCGTCTTCGTAGGTTTCGTAGTGCTCGGTGACGGCGTCGCTCAATTTGCGAATGAGAAACTTTGTCGCGTCGGACTTACCCCGGCTGCCAGCACGAGCGAGCCCCATCAACGTCAACGAAGACAGGATGGCGAGGATAGTGATCACCACCAGCAACTCCACGAGCGTGAAGCCGCGGTGTGACGGCGTCGACGTGGAGCGGAGGAGGCGCATGACTCAATCCTTCAGGCTGTCGAGATATTCGCGACGCGTGCCCGGCCAGAAGTTGGATAGGTCATCGTCGGTTCCGAATTGCTCGTCGCGGCCCGCGCAGAGAATTTGGAAGGTGTCGGGGTTGAAAAAAGCGTTGGCCTCGCTGCCAGCATTCACGAACGGCGTTGTATCTCCCGCGTAAGTCTCGCGGAACGCCCCAGGCGCTGATGCTCCGGCGTAAGGAATCCCGGCATAGAGACTTGAGTTGATGTAGAGGAACGGACTGCCAGGTTTCTGCGGAGGGCAGTAGGCTCCCGCAGGACTGATTCGTGACCGGTCGAAGTCATAGAGGACTTTTCTTTCAGACGCAGGGCTCAAGGGACTGGTGGGATCATCCGTGTAGCCGTAGAGCCAATACACCAATGCATTGGTGCCGGTGATTTGCGGGGTGAATCCGCTAAAAGGCGGTGCCGCAAAAGGCGCCGTCAGCTGGGCTCCAAGGTTTGCAGTCGGGCATCGGGGAAAGAGTCGAGCCAAGTGCCTTCCGGCGGACGAGCCCGATGTGGCAAGGCTGTCGAGCGCTGGCGGAAAGCTGCCGTACTCGTTCTTGTAGTTCATGATCGCCATGTGGAGCATGTCGATCTCCGACTTGATCGCCGCGTTGCGGGCCTTCGTCAGCGATTGCATCACCGCCGGCGTCAGCAGCGCGGCCAACAGGCCGATGATGCCGATCACGACGAGGAGCTCGACGAG
>Ga0214917_10004813_pt1 | contig 14788 bp, 20 predicted proteins | sample LL_1208_BB_MetaG_FD_177983 | JGI IMG/M metagenome (GOLD analysis project Ga0214917, IMG submission 177983) | Freshwater microbial communities from Lake Lanier, Atlanta, Georgia, United States - LL_1208_BB | ecosystem: Environmental > Aquatic > Freshwater > Lake | place: USA: Georgia | collected... | reverse complement strand
CAATGGTTATATCAGACGCAAAAGAAGAATTAGATCAGTATATTATAGAAAATAAATTATTATTTAATTGATATTACAATGATTAAGTATTATAATAATGTGTAATATAACATGAAAACTATGCTATCTAAAATATTTGATAATATTAAATTATAATAAATACCGCATAATTTTCTTGACTTTTCTAATATAATATCTTATACTATATAAGATGACTCAAAAAGAAATCTTTTTTATTTCTGGTCTGCCAAGATCAGGATCAACACTACTTTGCAATATTTTAGCTCAAAATCCTGAGATTTTTGTAAGTAAAGCTACGAGCGGTTGTATTGAAATATTATTTTCAATAAGAAATCAATGGGATCGAATTGTAGAGCATCAAGCAGAAGGTATTAATAGAGATCAATTAAAAAACGTTTTAAAGTCAGTATTAAATTCTTATCATTTCACAGATAAAAATATAGTATTTGATAAAGGTCGTGGTTGGTTATCTGTAATAGAAACCCTTGAATTTGCACTAGATAAAAAAGCCAAGCTAGTCTGCACCGTAAGAAATATCAATGAAATACTTGCTTCTTTTGAAATGCTTTGGAGAAAAACCACAGCACAAAGCCAATGGAATATAGAACAAAATAATTACCTTAAATCTCTTACAATAAAAGGCAGAGCAGAACTTTGGGCAGAAGCAGGACAACCTCTTGGAGACGCATTTAATAGACTCAAAGATGCAGTGGAAAGAGGATATAAAGATAGATTATTTTTTATGGAATTTGATGATTTAACAAATAATCCAGAGCAAACAATTAGAAATATTTATGATTTTATTGGATTAGAATATTATAATCATGATTTTAATAATGTAGTACAAATAACAAAAGAAGATGACGACAATATTCATAGGATCAAAGACCTTCATACAATACGATCTGTAGTAAAACCAGTACCACACAAAGCTTATGAAATACTTGGAGATGTTGCAAATCAATACTCTAATCTTGAATTTTGGCGCAATTTAAAATGAAAAATGTAGTATTCTTTCTTCAGGGCGGAATAGGTAAACATATTGCATCAACAGCTGTTGCAGAATGTATAAAAAATAATTATCCAGATAGAGATTTAATTGTAGTATGTCCTTATCCAGAAGTTTTTCTTAATAATCCTTTTGTTCATAGAGTATACAGATCTAATACAGTTCAATACTTTTATAATGATTTTATTAAAGATAAAGATGTTATCTATTTAGGCAACGAAGTTTATCAAAGTGATGAATATGTTGCAAAAAATAAACATTTAATTAATGCTTGGTGTCAAATGTTTAATTTAAAATACAATAATGAACAGCCGAAATTATATATTAATCAAGCAGAAATTTATGATGCTCAAACTAAATTCGCAAAAGAAAAGCCTATTTTAGTTATTCAACCTAATGGTGGAGTAGAAGGACAACCTAATAATAATTACAGTTGGTCAAGAGATATACCACCTTTTCTCACAGAAAAATTAGTAAAAAAATTAAGTAACAAATATTATATTTATCATCTTTGCAGACCAAATCAATTAAAATTTGAAGGTGCAGAGCAAGTATCTTTGCCTTGGAGAGAAAGTTTTGCGTTATTGGCATTATCCACAGCTAGATTATTAATTGATTCTTATTCACAACACGCTGCTGCTGCTTTAGGATTGTCATCTGTGGTTTGTTGGATTGGTACGAAACCAGATAAATTAGGTTATAATTTACATAAAAATATATTAGCAAAAGATAGCGCGAAAGCATTTTATCATCCAATAGATGGCATTGTATCAGAACAAGAGTTTATTGGATTATCTCATCAATGTAATATAGATTTAACTAAAGCTTTTGATGAAAGTAAGATATTAAGTTATTTTTGATAATACCCTTAAATTTAGATATAATATAGTGTAATATCTTATGAGAATTATGCTATCTAAAATATTTGGCCCAAATTGGAGATCTAGCTCATCTGGCGTTACAACAGTTGTAGCAGTTTGTACAGCAATAGCAATTCATTCTGATCCTTCATTAGTAGCATTTCTTCCAGATAAAGCAGAAGTTTATATCACAGGAATTTCAAAATTAATTGCAGTTGTTTCTGGCATTATTTTTGCACTAACAGTAAAAGATGCATCAGTTACTGGCGGAACAGTAGCTCAAACAAATGAAGCAAAAGATAGGACAAATGGAGAAAACATATGAATAAATTACAATTAGCCGCAGTTGCTCTTTTGAGCGTATTTCTTGGTGCTTGCGCCATAACTCCAACTGGTCAAGTTGATCCAGCAACAAGTGTTTCAAATGCATTACCTTATGTTAAGCCAGCAGTTGTACTTGCTTGTACAGTTGTTCTTGACCAAGCTGTTTCTGGTAATGATAGAATTGAAAAAGCTAAAATGATTAATCATGTTGCTGCTATTGTAGAAGGACTAACAGTTGGAACTGCTCCGACTCCAGAACAATTACAAAAAGCTCTAAATGATTATCTTCCAGAAGAAAAAACTCATTGGGTAAATTATGTTAGTGTTATCAAAGATATTTACGCTCAACAATTCGCAAGACTAGATGGTAATACCGCGCTTGCTATTAAGGTACTTAACGCTATTGCATCTGGATGTAAAGATGCTACAGCAAATTACGTAGAGTAATCATGCCAACTGGAATACTTCAAGCTTTACTCTCAGCAGTATCTGGAATATTCGCAGCAATTAATAATGTATTTGGTGCAAAGAATACAAAAGAAATGAAAGAGCGCCAAGAAGCTCAAAAAGAAGTTAACCATCAAAGTGAAATAGAAAAAGCAGTACAGGAGAAAGATCTTGAAGAAGTTCGCAAGCGTATTAGTTCTTAATTGTCTTCTTGTTGGTTGCGCGACAGTAACTCCAAATAAAATAGAAGATGACAAATCATCTTATGATGCAACTACTCCAAAGCAATATCAAAAAGATAATGGCGGATTAATTTCTTTTATTGGAGATGATGCGTTAATTACCTCTCAAGCGCGCGAGAGATATAATAATTTAATTAGCATGTATAAAATTAAATTTAAAAAAGAAAAAGCAATAGAACTAAAAACAGACTTTGGCATTAAGCCTTACAAAGATAATTTTAATAATGAATTATATATTATTGATAGCGAACATCTTGTTTATTTTGGAGTTTTGAATTCTTGGCTAAAAGAAAAAGTTCCTCAAGATAATATTGTAGATAAAGTTATAGATAAAGTTAATAATTAAAAATGCTATCAAAAAAATCCTTAGATCTTATTCTCGAATTTGAAGTTGGTGGTGGCGAAAATTATTATAATAAATTTTTAAAAAATCCAGCTTGGCCAGAAGGTCAAAGTGGAGTAACAATTGGTGTTGGTTATGATTTGGGTTATGTAAACAAATCAGAATTTAGCGAAGATTGGAAAGATCTCCCTAAAGAAACTTTTGATAGATTATATAAAGTAGTTGGTATTAAAGGATATAACGCTAAGAATCTTATTAGAGGATTAAAAGATATAACTATTCCTTGGGATCTTGCGTTAAAAGTATTTAATAATAAAACAGTAACTAAGTTCTATAATTTAACACAACAAACTTTCCCCAATTTTGATAATCTTCCAGAAGATGCAAAAGGTGGATTAGTTAGTCTTGTATTTAATAGAGGCAATGCTTTAGAAGGTGATCGTCGCCGCGAAATGAAATTAATACGAGATGGCATGAAATTAGTATCTACTTATGATCAAAAAGCATTAACTTTTATAGCTAATCAAATAAGAAATATGAAAAGAATATGGATTGGTGGAAGTATAGAAAAGGGCATGAGTCGTAGGCGAGATGCAGAAGCTAAATTAATAGAAGATTCACTAAAAGTGTAATAGTATTTGTGAAAAAACTAATATTAATATTGCCGTTAATTTTATTAATTAGTTGCTCAGAACCAAATTACGAGAGTAGAGAATTACCCACAAAATACCCAGAAACTCCAACTATGGGTTCTGCTGATGATGTTACTAAAGAATTATATAAGAAATAATTAAAATTAATTTAAAATGTCCTTTCTGTAAGTGTATAATATATATAGCATGAATTATAATTCTGAACAATATGGCTTTGAATTAAACGCCAAAAGAAAAGGACCAAAATCCGCTGCTCAAACACCATCAAAAATATCTGAAAAACGCAAAGGATCAAGTCGCAATAAACCCGGTAGCGCAGGAACAAAAAGTGATAAAGCTATTGAATTTTCTAAAAAAGTAATTGAAGCTCTTAAAAATAAAGTTAAAGAACATAATAGTAAAAATAAAAAGAAAGTAACTTTAGGTCAATTAAAAAAAGTATATCGTCGTGGCGCTGGTGCATTTTCTTCTTCTCATAGACCCGGAATGACTCGAGGTGGCTGGGCAATGGCACGCGTAAATATGTTTTTAAAAATGGTTCGTGGTGGTAAAGTAAAAGATGCTTATAGAAAAGCTGATAGTGATATTACAAGAGCTTCAGCTTCTGACTATGAGATAGAAGTTAATTTCGAACCAGACGATGAAGATTTTGCTCAAGCAGAAATAGATATTAAAAATTATCAATTAGAAGATTTTGATTTTAGTTCTGCAGACGAATTATACCTCGATGATGAAGAAGATGGTGTAATATATGGTTTAGATAATATTTAACACTATGAAGAAACAAAAACTTAAATTTGAATCAATCTTTGCGAATATTAAAATTCGCCCCGTAGTTAGTGAAGAAAAAGATAAATACCTATCAGTTGCTTCGCTTGATAAATTAAGAAAATTCCTACCAGATATTAACACAGAAGATAATGTTGATCTTCTTCCAGTAGCTTTTGATGCTTGCGTTGTTAATAGAGTAAATAAAAACGGCGATGTTATTGATGGCGAAACTGCCGCTAAGATTGCTAAAAATTTCGTTAATAAACCAATTAATATTGAGCATAATCGCAAACAAGTTATTGGTTGCATATTATCTGCTAGTTTTAGTAAATTTGGAAGTAATGAGAGTCTAGCAGAAGCTGATATTAAATCTATGAAAACTCCATTTAATATTACTCTTGGTGGAGTTATTTGGAAAGTAGTTGATAAAGATTTAGCAGATCAAATAGAAGAATCTAATGATCCAACAAGTGATAATTATATGAGTATTTCAGCTAGTTGGGAATTAGGATTTAATGATTATAATGTTGTAGTATTAGATAATGGTGAAAAGAATATTGAAAATGGCACCATTGTATCTGATGCTAATCAAATAGAAAAGATTAAAGATAACTTAAGAGGATTTGGTGGAAATGGTAAATTAGGTGATGATAAATCAGTATACAGACAAGTTTTCGGTAAAGTTGTTCCTCTAGGCGTTGGATTTACGTTAAATCCAGCTGCTGATGTTCAAGGTGTCGCAACACCTCCAGAAGAGCCAATTAAAATTGAATTAAAAACCAATAAAAGCTCTGAAGAAATTGAATTAAAAGAGGAAGAAAAGGTTGAAATTGTTGAAGAACCAATTTTAGCTTCAAAAAATAATATTTCCCAAGAGGAAAGTTTAGATGTAAAAAAAGAGAGGATATATATGAAAATAACCAAAATCGAAGATATTACAGACAGTCTCCTTAAAGAAGTAACAGCCAGCTCTATTGTTGACTTTGTTGCCGAGGAGCTCAAAAAAGCTAATGAAACTTTCTTGGCAGAGAAATCCGCCCAAGAAAATGAACTCAAAGCTGCTAACGAAAAAATTGCTACAGTAACTGCTGAACATGATGCAGTTAAGAAACAAGTTGAAGAACTTGGTCAAAAGCTAGCAACTATCGAAGCCGAAAAAGAAGCAAAAGCAAAAGAAGAAGCCTTCAATCTAAGAATGGCATCTTTTGACGAAGAATTTGATCTCAGCGATGAAGATCGTAAAGTTCTTGCTTCTGACCTCAAAGATTTAACTGAAGATGCTTTCTCTGCTTACAAGAGCAAAATGGCAGTTCTTATGAAAGAAAAAAATAAAACTGCTAAAAAAGCAAAAATGGACAAAGAGATGAAAGATCATTCAGAAGCACAAGTAGTTAAAGCTTCTGAAGAAGTCGCACAACCAGTTGCCCAAGAAATTTCTACAACCCAAGAGGTTGTTGAACAAGCTGTTGATAATGGATCAAAAGCTTCAATTGAAATTCCAAATTCCGCCCCAATCAGTCAGCCAAGCGTAAAAGAAAAGTACGCAGCAGCTTTCGGGTTAGACGGATTTGAATTAACTAAATAAACAAGGAGATAATCATATGGCACATACACTAAGACCATTCAGAGATTACAGCGAGCACGAAGTGCTTAACCTTTTTGCATTCAGCGGAACCGCTGAAAGCGCTGCCGTTATGGCAACAAGAGGATTAGCTGTTAAACTATCTGCTGAAGGATTCACAACTGGACCAACAAGTTCCAGTGCAAATCAACCAACTGACTTTTTAGGCAATGTTGGTGCTGCATTCCCACTATCTAATTCACAAAGATTCGGCGTAAGACCAAAAGTAACTATTGCTACTTCTGGTGACGTTCTTGGACTAACCCTCCTAGATGTTCGCGAACTCGATGAAAATGGTGAGAAGCTAATTTTTAACCCACGTAAAGCTGCTGAAATGAACGTAGTTATTTCTGGACAAGCCGTTCCAGTTCTAACTCGTGGCGTAGTACTTTACAGCGGTTCTGCAATCACAAATGCAACAGCCGGTCAGTTTGCAGTAGTTAGTGGAACAGCTGGTGATCTAGCTAACACATCTACTCTAAGAACTAACGAAGTTGCAGTTGGCAAATTCCTTGGTAACGCAGTATCTAATACTGCCTTGCTAAAGATCATGCTCTAATTTCGTAAAGGAGAAAACTTAACATGAAATTAAAACTCAAAAACACAGCAGAGCAAATCGAACTTGTAAAAGCTATGGGCAGCCGTGATAACACAGTTGCCGCAGAAGCTAACCAAGCTTTCGCCGCTTTCCTAGGACCAGTCGTAGCCAAGGTTCTAATGCAAGCTGCAACAGCATCTGCAATTTATACTGATCTTCCTTACGACGAAGATGATCGTCCTTCTATCCCACTCGACCTATGGTTTGATGGTGGTGAAGGTTATGTTACCACATGGAGTCAAAACGTAGCTGGTGGTCTTCCAACTTCAACAGTTGAAGGATTCTCAGAAATGAAAGTTGCAACCTATCGTTTAGATAGCGCTGTCAGCTTCCTAAAACGTTATGCTCGTCGTGGTCGCCTTGATGTAGTTAGTAAAGCTGTAGAACGTATGGCCAATGAAGTTCTCGTAAAACAAGAACGTAATGCTTGGGCAGTAGTTCTAAAAACACTTGCTGAAAGTGGCAACGTACTAAATACTGACGAAGCAACCGTCACATTTACACTAGACATTCTAAATCGTCTAATGACACAAGTTAAAAGAATTAACAGATCTTATGCTGGTGGCACAACCACAGATGCATATGGTTTGACAGATCTCTTTGTTAGCCCCGAGGTTAAAGAAGATATCCGTTCTTTTGCTTACCAACCAGTTAGTATCACAACTAGTGCTAATGCATTACCAGCAAAGAATGTATTAACAAATCTACCAGATGCAGTTCGCGAAGACATCTATCGCAACGCTGGTACACAAGAGATTTATGGAGTTTCTATCCATGATCTTATCGAATTAGGCCCAGATCAAAAGTATCAATCTCTTTTCAAAGAGTTTTATACTGGTCAATTCACAGCTAACTCAGACGAACTCATTGTAGGCTTGGATCTAACCAAGGATTCATTTGTTCGCCCAGTAGCTCGTCAAGCAGAATCCGGTGGCACATTCACCGCTCTTCCAGATGATCAATTCGCAGCTAGATCCGAGAAAATCGGATTCTACGGATTCCTAGAAGAAGGACGCGTTTGCGTTGATTCTCGTGCAGTTCATGGTGTAGCTATTAACTAATAGAAGATAATACTACCTAATTTGAAAGCCCACGGATTAATAGTCCGTGGGTTTTCTTTTTTTAGACATCTTTATAGTTTTATTATATAATCTATTAAATAGGAGAATAACATATTATGCCACGTAAAAAATCAGCATTAGATAATCTTAGCCAAACTCATGGCAAAGTAGAACATCGTAAAATTTCATTGGACCAAATTTGGGGAGATGATGGTAAGAGAAAGTATGGAACTCTTGATCCAGTAGAATATGATACTTATCTTAAAGGATTAGTAAAAACTGATCTTCAAGCTCATGCAATTAAAATTGGATTAATTCCAGTTGATGATCGTCAAACTCTTACAAAAAGATTAAAACAAGAATTCCTTAAGTACGCTGCTCAATATTTAGTTCGACCAGATTCAAAGACTAACAAGCCAGTATCAAAAACTGCGCAAGATATTCTTTCAGAAGGACGATAAAATTTAAAAATTAATTCGCTATAAAAGTGTAGCCGTGTAATATTTTACATGGCTACACGTTATAACATTAGTGGAATTCAAGGCGACTTCATACAATTAACTCTTAATATCAAAGATGCTACTGGTTCAGCAATTAATTTAAGTGGTTTTGAAGTTCGCGGTCAAGTAAGAGCAAGCTATGGCTCTGATATAGTTATTTTAGATTTACAACCAAATATAACAAGCAATATTTCTGGCACAATAGGTATTAATATTCCTTCAACAGGAAGTGCCGCTACACCAGTTAATGAATATGTTTATGATATAGAAAGATATCCTTCTGGAAATGTATCAGGAAATAGCATTAAACTATTAATGGGAAAATTTTTAATCCTACCAGAAGTAACGAGATAATTTTATGGCAGATATTACTGTTGATGTAAATTTGCCAAATGCAATTGATGTAGGTGTTAGTTCACCAACTCAACAAGTATCATCAAATGTTAGTTTGCCTTCTGTTTTAACTAGCGATACAGTTTCTCCAACTTACGATTTAGCTGCTAATGTTTATATTCCCGGTCCACAAGGACCAGTAGGACCTGTAGGACCAAGCGGTGCAATAGGTCCAAGTGGCGCGATTGGGCCAAGTGGAGCAACTGGTCCAAGCGGCGCAGTAGGACCACAAGGGCCAAGTGGAGTTGTAAATACAGGACAATTAGATCTTAGATATTATTCTATTAATAATCCTAGCGGATTTATCTCTGGAAATTTAGCTCTTTATGCAACAGTTATCAATTTAAATTCAACTGGATCAACATTAGATAATAAAATAAATTCACTTAGTGGCTATTCAGCTTCTATAGTTAATCTTGCAACTACTGGATCTACTCTAAATTTAAAAATAAATTCACTAAGTGGTTATATTAACTCTTCAAATAGTAATATTATTTTTACAACTGGAAATCAAATCAAAAGTGGTCGTTTAGCAATTGGTGATACTATAGTAGATCCAAATTCTCCATATACATTAAGTCTCCAAACGAATTATCAAGATACATTTTTAGAAATTTTAAATAGCGGTGGATCTGGTGAAGGAGTGTTTGTTGGAATAAATCGTAATGATTTTGAACAATATAATTGGCAAGGTGGAGATATATTATTTTTTACGTCACCAAATCATAGTGCTGGAGATGAAAGGTTGAGAATTACAAATAGTGGTAGCGTAGGTATAGGCACAAGTTCTCCATCTGAAAAATTACAAGTAAATGGAAATATTATAGCAAATAATTTAATTTATACCACTGGCAATCAAATCAAAACTGGTCATTTAGTAATTGGTGATGCTATATTAGATCGAAGTTCTCCATATACATTAAGTCTCCAATCTAATAATCCATTAACACTTTTAGAAATTTTAAATAATGGTGGATCAGGTCAGGGCGCACAAGTCTGTATGAATGGCAATGAATTTGAATTATATAATAATCAAGGTGGAGATATAGTATTTTATACAGCGGAAAATCCAAACAGTGGTATTGAGAGATTATATATAAAAAATAATGGTAATATAGGAATTGGAACAAATATACCTTCTGAAAAATTGCAAGTAGTTGGTAATGTTATAGCAAATAATTTAGTTTATAATACTGGAAATCAAACAATCTCTGGAGTAAAAACTTTTATAGGAAATCATATTATTAGTGGAAATGCAAATATTAGCGGAAATTTAAATGTTAGTGAAAGAATTATAAATGATATTGTTGCAGATCAGTTTCCAGCAGGTAAAACAGTAGTAAGAAGATATTATCCAGAATCAACATTTTCAGTTACAGCAACAATTCCACTTTCTGGAAGAATTTCATATTTTCCTTTTTTAATTAGAAAAAATGTAACTAATCCAAAATTATGTATAGAGATGGGTAGTTCTGGAGCAGGTAGTTCTGATACATCAATACAACTTGGGCTTTATTCAGGAAATAATGGTTTTGAAGGAGCATCACTATTTTGGAGTGGTTCAATCGCTGCTTTGGGTACTTCGACAGGTGTACTTAGGACAACTGCAAATATTACTTTAAATAAAGGACCATATATAGCAGCTTCTGTTAACACTGGAACATTAGCACCATATGTTTTTAGAGCTGCTAGTAGTAATAATTATAAAGTTATTTTTGGAAGCAGCACTGGCGATAGTGTCTTTTTAGATGCCACTACTCTATTAACCAGAGTAGTTTATGAAACTGGATCATTTTTAAAACAATTTATTGGAACTGGTCTTTTTGATCTTACTTCAACAAGCTTAGGTCCATTAGTTGCTATAGAATATTAATTAGATTTAAAATTATATAGTGTAATATATATTATATGAGCAATGATTCTTATACACCTGCTAAACTTGTTGATGTCGCAGACGAACTTTATCGCGAAATGAACGAACCAGCCGATTGGAGCATAGCTTCAATAGCTTGGTGGCTCAGAGCAAACATTGGAGACTTAAATATTTCAATTAATAAAAGATTTTATATAAACGATACAACATTAGAAATTCAAGCAGATCCAAATAGTGGCGATTTATTTACTAGTGTTGAAAAGAGTATATTTAAGATGCTCTTTGCTATTCATTTTTACGAAAGATTATTAAGAAATGCACTTGGTGCAGCTAGCACAGATAGTCTTATTGAAATTAATCAAAATGGATTTAGCGCCAGAAAGATTAATAAGAATGAATTAGCTAAAACTTATGCTCAATTTAGAAAACAAATTAATGATGAGTTAATGACTCTTATTAGAAGCTACAATCTTAATGAAGCTCGTCCTCTTCAAGTTGCTGGCGATGATACTGTAGGAGATTTTGGAAGAAGTTATACATATAACAATTTTATAAGAAATATCGACAACATAATGCAATAATTTTATGGCTACTAGTTTCATAAGCGCAGGAGATCAAACTTGGTACGAAGATGCGGCCGATACATGGTTCGAGACATTTAAAAAATCTATTACAGTAAACAAAGAACCAATCAAAAATATTATTCAAAACACAACAAACCAAATGCTTGGATATGATGAAAACTCTAACATTATTGATTATACTTATACTCCTAGAAATCAAACTTTTGATGCTGTTATCAAATATTCTGTAAGCGAAAATTTACAAGAAAATCCAGATATTAAATTAAAATTTCCAGATCAACAAGTTGAAATTTATGTTAAAGCAGATTGTGCAAATTATATTAATACAGATCGTACAGAAAATATAACATTTGATGGTAAAACATTTAATCTTTATAGTACTAGTATAGTTAAACATTATCAAAATAATACTTTTTATGTTTATTTTTTAAGGGAAACAAGATAATGGGCAAAGTAAATTTTAATGTTAAAAATGCTATAGAAGAAATCGAAGCATTTCAAGAAAAAGCACAAGAAATTGCCTACGAAAAATATCAAGATGGCAAGGAAAAATTTTTAGATGATTTTGAAAATCATCCAGTTACTCAAGAGATAGAAGGTGGAGCAAATGCCCCAAATTCTTCAAATACTTTAAATGGAATTGGTAATTTGTTTAGTTATATTGGTTTTTATCAAAATCAAAATCCAATATCAGATCTTAAAAAAGTATTAAATGAAAATTTTAATTTCAGAAGAAAAAGTAAAAATACATTTTTAATAAAATATCCAGATCTTGAAAAAATCAAATCTCAAACTCCTATGCCTTGGGAAGGTGGAAGAAGTTGGGTGCTTGGAATAGAAAGAGGCATATCTGGTTTTGGATATTATTTGTATAAAAAATTCAATGAAGGAAGATCAAAAGAAGGTATTCAAACTAAAAATAAAGTTAGAAGTTCTTCGTTTAAAAAAGTAAGATATATGTCAGAAATTATAAACAATTTTGTAAAGAGTATAAATAAATGAAAGCCCAATTAGATAATGTTTTAATGTCTAGCATGATAATGTGGATGGATAATACTATACTTAAAAGAGGCGAAGCTTTTCAAAATTATAATAGTCAATTTTATCCTATTACAAATATTTATAATGGTTTTTATAGTTATGGATTACCATTTAAACAAGTAGTTAATGATAGTTCTATTAGTGGCGCTAATTTATTATCTGGAGTTTATGTTAATAATTCATTTATTACAGTTGGTCAAAGTGGCTTAACTGGAATTAATCCTTTTCAAGGCCAAGTATACTTTACTGGAAATCAAGCTGGTAAAACATTAAGTGGCACTTATGCTGTTAAAGATTTCAATATTTATTTAACAAACCAGCCAGAAGAAGAACTATTATTTGAAACAGAATATAAAATTAGACCAAAAACTACTCAAAATCCAACAGGACTAGCTATTGAATCTATAACCTACCCATGCATATTCCTTAAAAATAATGGTGGTACTAATGAGCCATTTGCACTTGGAGGCCAAGATCAGACTATGATGGAGGTTAGAGCGGTAGTTTTAGCTGATAATATGTTTAATTTAGATGCTGTTTGTAGTTTATTAAAGGATACAGCTAGAAAATACGTACCATTAATTAATAATAGTCCATTTAATGTTTTTGGAGCATTAAATAGTGGATATTTTAACTATAATAGCTTAACATCAGGAATTAATCTATCTAATGACGCTTTTTATATCACAGAAGTCAATATTAGCAAAATATTTGCTAATTTAAATACAAAAAATAATCAAGTATTTCCAGCCTTTGTAGACTTTACCTTAAGTAATATACGCTATCCAAGGTGTTAAAAACAACTTCTCTTGATATAAGATTAACTGTAATAATAGACAAGATTTCAAAGGAGAAATAAAACTATGCCAAGAAAAAGAGTAATTTATCAAAGTGAAGCACTTTTCGTAGGAGCTACAGGAGTCGCAACACCAACACAACTTTCCAGAGTTCAAAACGCAAATTATGGTTTCGATATCACAAGAACAGATGTTAATCAATATGGACAATTAGCCGCTATTGATCGTGTTATCCTTGAACAACCAACAGTAAGTTTAGATTTTAGTTATTATGCTAGCTCTGGTGGAAATGAACAAGCTTTAGGATTTTCGATAGGCCAAAGCAAAGGCGCATTAGCAGATATTCTTTCTGGCACAAAAGATATTAATAATTACTATATTTATGTTTCTCCAGAAGGTACAGATGCAAATATTGATACAACTGCAACTGGCTTAAATGGTTCAGCTGGTAGAGTAATTGGTATTGGTAATGCTGGTTTAACGTCTTATTCAATTGAAGCAGCTGTTGGAGGATTTCCAACAGTATCACTTGCTGCAGAAGGTTTAAATATGAAGTTTTACGGTGCAACAACTGGCTATACACCTGATGTAAATCCTGCTGATGGCTCTGCAAATACCACAAGTTTATTCTCTATTCCAACTCCATCAACTGGTGTTGGTTTTACTGCTCTTCGCCCCGGTGATATTTCACTTTCTATCTCTGGTCTTGGCGTAAATGCAAGCGATCTAAAAATTCAAAACTTCTCACTATCAACTGATATTGGTCGTGATCCAATTCAAAAACTTGGAAGTAAATTTGCATTCTCTAGAGAAATTACATTCCCAGTAACAGTAACAGCTAGCGTAGAAGCTATCATCGGTGATATCGGTGGAACTGATAATATTGGAAATGCATTGTCTGATATAGTTTGCAATGATGGCGCAAGTTATGACTTGAAATTTAACCTTGGAGCTCCAAGTAATGATTGCAACACAACTTATACTCCATACGCACTACAGTACATCTTAAAAGGTGCCAAATTAGATTCACAAGCATTTAGTTCTGCGATCGGTGATAATAAATCAGTAACATTAGGTTTCAGCGCTCAAATCGGTGGACCTAACGATACAAATAAAGGATTATTTATCAATAATAATGTAGCATCTGCTTAATATTTTAAATAAATTTTAAAATTACTAAGACCCCGCGAAAGCGGGGTTTTTAGTGTAAACATAGGTAAGGAACAAGGAAAAGATTAAAGGCTTATGGAAACAGATCCTAAACTTAAGGAATTTCTATTATTTCAAATACATAGAAATATAACTTCTCTTTACAAGAGATATCTTAATTTAATTGAAGATATTCAAGAAGAGCATGTTAATATGCTTAATAAATTGAATAGCAAAATAGATCAAGACACATTAAAAAATGTTGATTATTTTGATGATAATAAGTATAATTACTTAAGGAAAAAAATATTAGATTTAGGAAACGAAACCTCAAGAGAGATAATTAAAAACTTTGATCTTCTAAATATAGAAATAAAAAATGAAAAGTAAATTAGTATTTAATTATCCTATAGAGGAAACTTTATCAGCCGTACTCTCAATGCAAGCTATTCAAAAAACTCTTGAGAAAGATTTTAAGATTAAATACTTTGATTTTGAATC
>Ga0214917_10004812_pt1 | contig 14788 bp, 16 predicted proteins | sample LL_1208_BB_MetaG_FD_177983 | JGI IMG/M metagenome (GOLD analysis project Ga0214917, IMG submission 177983) | Freshwater microbial communities from Lake Lanier, Atlanta, Georgia, United States - LL_1208_BB | ecosystem: Environmental > Aquatic > Freshwater > Lake | place: USA: Georgia | collected... | reverse complement strand
GCCTAAATTTAAAATTTAATATTATGAAAAAAACGTTACTGATTTTGTTCGTGGTTTTGTCGGTTGCGGTTACTTCTTGCTCAAAAGATGCAACGATTAATCGCCGGATTGATGGAGATTGGAAAGTGGTTACCATTGCTGGTATGGCTCCTGCTGGGGAAAGCTACACGTTTAGCTTTAATAAGGACAAGAAGTTAACCGGAAATGGAACTTTGACTTATACTTCAGCCTTGGGTACCGTTGCTACTACCTTTACCTACACGGTAGCTGATCAGAAAATCACTTTGACAGAGACTGGTGTTGCAACTCCTGAAGTGCTTTCCGTTTCGAAATATGAAAAAACGCACATTGAGTTAATCGATTCTCAAAATTATGTTTGGGTATTAGAGCCTAAATAATAGTTTTTATTTATTGAGAGAAGGGCTTTCGTTGAGATAGCCCTTTTTTTTTTGTCAAGTCAAATAGATTATTTCTAGGATGTTTTCCATGTTTGGTGGCTATGTTATCGGAAGAGTACACGAAAAGTATGATGATGCCGCACCTTCATGACAGGGGTGAAACCATGTTGTTCATGCAGATTTCTAACATATTTTCGACCACATACTCCTAACTTAATGGATGGGGCATGATTTGCGTCCCTTGGCTTATGATAATCGACAGAGAGCTTTATGCAGCGTATTGGAAGAACAATTTGTGTTGTATGTTAGAATAGGACATCATGAACCAATGCGATGTTATGAACGGAACAAATAAGCGAATTCGTGCAGAAGCGATTTTTGATTGGAAGAATTGGATTAATGAGTAAGTTTAGTAGCTCTTTTTATTAAATTGAATTAATTTTAAAAAAAATATATGAAATATTCCATCAAAGAAAAGTTTCGATATTATTTCGAAAATACGTTTTCAGCAGGACCATTGGGTGTTATTCGCTGGTTAGCGATCATGTCTTTAATAACCATACTTTTTTTAGGGTTAATAATTGTCCTTTTTGGTATTAGTGCGGAACCTGAATCAACGGAATCTTTATCCTTCCTTGAAGGAGCGTGGCAAAGCTTAATGGCCACGTTGGACTCTGGAACCATGGGAGGCGATATGGGTTGGGCATTTAGAATGGTTCGATTTACGGCTACACTGGTAGGAATTTTTATGATCTCTATACTCATCGGGGTTATTTCGGCGGCAATCGATGCCAAAATAGAAGACATTAGAAAAGGAAAGTCTAAAGTATTAGAAGCTGGTCATACCCTAATTCTAGGTTGGTCTGAAAAAATATTCCCCATTCTTCAACAAATCATTTTAGCCAATGAAAACCAAAAAAGGGCCAGAATCGTGGTTTTTGCACAAATGGATAAAGTCGAAATGGAGGATATGATACGCGAAAAAATCCAAGACCTTAAAACTACCAAGATTGTTGTGAGAAGCGGGAATCCGATGATTTCGAATGAAATTCAGATTGTGAATCCAAATGATGCAAGATCAATCATTGTGCTAAGTCCGGATTCCGAAGATGCAGACATATCGGTTATTAAAACAGTTATGTCTTTGACCAATAGCCCACTAAGAAAATCCGATCCGTATCATATTGTAGCGGAAATTAAAGAGGAATCAAATATGGAAGCCGCCGAATTAGTAGGTCAAGGAGAAGCATCCTTTATTTATACTGCTGATTTAATTGCGCGTATCACCGCCCAAACATGCCGTCAGTCTGGCTTGGCAATTATTTACACAGATTTATTGCGCTTTGAAGGCGATGAAATCTATTTCCAAGATGAGCCTTCGCTTTATGGCAAGACTTTTCGAGAAGCGGCCCTATCGTATAATTCATCCACAATTATTGGAATAAATTCCGAAGAACATGGATTCATGTTAAATCCCCCTCAAGAAACAATTGTTCAAAAAGGGGATCAAGTTGTGGCGATCTCGGAAGACGATGATACGGTAATCATGGATGGGACAACAAAAAATGGTATAAATCCTGACAATGTATTTGTAATGGAGCGGAGCGATTCAAATGAAGCAGAGAGGATCTTGATGTTGGGTTGGAATGAAAAAGGGTACCGTATCATTATGGAGCTAGATAATTATGTGGCACCTGGCTCTGCATTGGTTATTTTAAACGAGGCGACAATTTCTACCGAAGTGTGGGCAACAAGCCGATTAAAAGTGAGCTTTCAGTTGGGAAAAATAACGGATAGAAAAACCTTAGATGCGATCCAACCGCATGTGTTTGACCATATTATATTAATGAGTGACAGGGAAAGTGAAATTCAATATAGCGATGCCCAAACCCTAATTTGCTTGCTTCATTTACGAAGCATCGGCAATGCAAATAAAAAGAATATGAGCATTGTATCCGAAATGCGGGATATGAGAAACCGCGAAGTGGGCATTGTGGCGAAGGCAGACGATTTTATTATCGGTGATAATATCATTAGCCTGATTATGGCGCAAATTGGAGAAAATAAAGTATTGAAATCAGTCTTTGACCTTTTGTTTGATTCCGAAGGATCGGAAATTTACTTGAAACCCATTACAAATTATTGGAAAGAAGGAGAATCGGTCAATTTTTATGACATGGTAGAACGCGCTTTTAATTACAATGAGACGGCTATCGGGTATCGACAAATAAGCAAAAAAGACAGTGCTGAAGATAATTTTGGCGTAAAACTCAATCCGGCTAAAGATCAAGTTATTTCCTTTAGTCCAGAGGATTTCTTGGTGGTTCTTGCGGAAGACTAAAGCAATTGGTAGTGGATGGTTTGCCCTATTGACAATGGGAATTGTTTTCGTTAGTTGATTGCAGTCTAATTTTGAGAAACTAGTAATCGCTTTCGGCCATCATTCTACAGAAGGATTCTAACCTAATTGTAAGGTGTATTAAAATCAATGGCTGTTTTTCTGCTTTGGCAAAAAAAGCTAATTGAACAACGCGATTAATTTATGTTATTTTCTTTTTATCAGATTATTCCGAATCATACTATTCGGTATTATTTCTTCAGTGCCAACCAAGACATTATTAACATAAAATGAATTTCCATCAGAAAGTTTACTTATTGTGTAGCTATCACAATTTTTATTGAAATGAATTATGGATTGTAATTTTACTTTTTCACCATTGTTCAGAATAAATTCGTCATTTATTGCAATTTGAGCAACATTTGAGTAGTTTTTATAATGATTTGAGGTAGACTCTGGATTTGATGAAGCCCATCCTTTATTTTGTGCATAAAATGGGTGATCTGGTGTAGCAGTAATTGTTCCGTGATCAAAAACATAATCAATAAAATGACCGTGTTTAACTTGAATCATCTCTTCAATAATGACCTCTTTGTTTTTACCTAATTCGAAATCATATGTTAGGATTTTATCTCCGACTTTTAATTCTGAAATAGGTCTTTTCTCATAATTATTAATGCTAACTGACATATTACCAACAAAACAAGCGACGCATACTGCAGGAAGCTTTTTCATAATTTTATTAAAGTTGTATCCAGTGCGGTTGTTATACGTTAAAGCTATAATTGCGTTGAAGCATTCAAAAGTATCCGCAAGCATCGTATTATAAATGTAAAGGTCATTAGCCTCTTTTGAATATTCATATTCAAAAGTTTCGGTGTTTTCACTTTCGCTACTGTAGTATTCCACTTTTCCTTTTGCAGAAATTACAGAAACATCAATTCCTAAATCTGAAAGTACGAACCCCTGCTCTGCATTTATATTGACAATATAAGTTCTTGTTCCACAATACGCTTGACAATAATCGACAGAGTAAATTAAAAGTTCTGGTAATGCTCCTCCTACCAATTCTTTTACCTGAAATGTATTTTCAAATCCAAGGTTAAGTGGCAAATATTGATCATTAATTTGAATCACCGCGGGGATCTTTTCTTCATCCTCTAAGTTCTCAATAGAAAATTCCTTTTGGTAAATATTAATTTTAAGGTTCTTCTGGCCTTGAAACTCAAAAATTTTTTTAAAGCTTGTAGAATAGTATTCAAAGTCACTGTTAATTCGAATTGAAGAAGTTTGAATGTAATTTTGTGAAAAAATGGCACTTACAAGAAAAAATGTCGAAATAAATATGGCGTTTTTCATTATTTTACTATGGATTATATCTAAATATAAAAAATTATCTGTTATGAATTCTAAAAATAATTAATATGCAATCATAACTAAACAAATATATTCCTTTTCTTCAACCTTGAAATAGTTTCCGATTCAATTTCTACCTTTGAAAACGAAATCCTAAATATTGAAATCGGAGTTTGTGAAACGAGCTTGATGCATCAGTCAATTTCTATTTCTACCCTTCTGTTTTTAGCCTTTCCAGATGCCGTTTTGTTGCTTGTCGCCGGTGAGGATTCCCCGTGAACAGCCATGTCAATTTGTGAGGGGGAAATACCTAACCTCGTGAGTTCAAGAATGACAACCTGGCAACGCTGCTCTGCAAGGGTGAGATTATAGGCTTCGGTTCCATCAGAGTCGCAGTACCCATGCACGACGTATTTTTTATCCGTTGAACTGCCTTCCAATTTGTTTTTCTCTTGAGGCAAAAGGATGGATTCGTCAGAATCAAAATATATCGTGATGTTGGTATTAGGGGGTAATAAAGGTGTCTTTTCAGAGTTGGATTCTTTTTGCACAACTGGCTTATTTTCTTTGGTATCAAGTGGCTTTATTTTTTCGCTTAATTCGGATATATCGGCAAAATAAATATCCAGATTGCGGATAAAAAAGGCGGATTTACCATCAGCTGAGGCCACGAAGCCCATGTCGTCCGCTGTCGTGTTAAACGGAGCTCCAATATTTACTGGCTCCCCCAATTTCCCGTTTTTGTCAATTTGCACTTTGAAGATATCTAGACCACCAAAGCCCCCCATGCCATCGCTGCTAAAATAAATGGTGCGGTTGTCGGCCGCAATAAAGACCGAACGTTCATCCCCGTCGGTGGAAACGCCCATAATTTTTGGATAGGACCAGCCATCTTTTGTTTTTACGCTATAGTATAAGTCCATAGGGCCGTTGTAGTTGGCACCGCAGGCTACAATGAACAATTTCCCATCGGCGGATACCGCCATTCCGTCTGTCCCATAGCCAAAATTCGCACTAGATTCTGTTGCGAAAAATCGATTGATATTTTCCCCCATACTTCCAGTTTTTACCCATTCACCTGAACGTTTTTCCGCACGATAGTAAGGTCCCCCCATGGATTTCCAATTTCCATCCCAACTTTGAAAATACATTTCCGAACCGTCTTGGCTGAAGGTAGGTTCATCTTCTCCGGATGACGTGTTGATGTTTTTCAAATGAATCGGTGCTTGCCAGGTACCGTCCAAGAAATCGCTTTGGTATATATCACCGTTTCCAATAGCCCCACCGCGCATGGCTCGTGTACTCATAAAAAAGAGCGACTTGCCGTTGGGGAGCACGCTCAAATTACATTCACGATCAGATGAGTTGAGTTGCGAAAGTGCCACAATTTGAATTGGCTTTTCGTGTTGAAGGATCTCATATTCTTGAGCGAAAAAAGAAAGGGAAAAACATAAGAAAAAACAATTGAGCGTTTTCATAAGAATTTGAAATTAATGATGAGGTATGGTGTCGGGTAGAAAAGAATTGGAATTAAAAACAAAGTTTTTGTAGAAATAGTCAATTTCCTCTTGGCTCCAGTGCTTGCGCATGTATTTTGCATCTTTATCCAATGATTTTTTGAGAAAATCTTTTGTCATTCGCTTCGGTGGAGTTTGCTGAACTTTAGGTTTGATGAGAGCGCATCGCGTTAAAATAAGCAGCGAAAGCACGACGAAAAAGGTGAACCGATTTTGTAATATCTTCATCAGCAACAAAATAAGAAAGGTTAGAAATGTTACAAACTTGACTTTTTTTGCATTGATCCTTTTAAAAAATATGTAACTAAGGTCCAGAAAAGGGGTTCCACGAAACATGAAATGGGTAAACATTTTCGTCATCCTCTTGCCATTCTGTTTGTTGTCTCAAAAGGTGGTGCTTCAAGTTTATGAGCGCCAGGAATTGGTTTCTTACCGAAAAACTTCACTGGATTCAGTGCTTGCAAACCCGGATGAGCCCTACGAAGCAGAATCAGTTGATGTACGATATGTCCTAGACCTTGATGAGAAAACCTCCAGTTATTTTGTGGGCGGCGAGATGGCAAGCGTGCTGCCGATTAATACGTATTTCAACGAAACGGGAGAATTGGTGGTGAAAATCTTAGAAGCTGGATTTGATTACGGATTACTCCTCAACACGGATGAACAATATCCTACAGCCTATTGGTTTTGGTTTGCGGAGGGCATGACGACCGTTAAAAAAATGACCCGTTTTCAATTTATTAAGCCCGGATAAAAATAGGTAAAGCGTGGTTCCGTATTTTGCAACCTTGCAAGAAATCATCGATGGGGAAAAATGTATGTCTCTTTGTAGCATATTAACCCAAAAACTTAAGATGATGGAAAAAAGATTTTACAAAAAAGACCACTTATGGTATGTGGATTTACCCGATTACATTGAGGCGGGACTTGGAACGTACAACAATTTATTAATGGTAGATGGTGCCGATGTTTTTTTGGACTTGGTCAGTCACCATGGGACAGAAGTGTGGATGAAATTCGACACATTGCCTTTTGTAAATTCCCAGTTTACCCTGATTTCCGACGCCTATGGAAAGAACCAGGCCTTGTTGGATGGGGTAGGGCACGCTCCTGTGGCATATGGCATGTATTACACGGTACCCGAACTGCAAAACCACAGATTATGGCTATGTCCGGTGACGGAATATGTGTTCGATGGCATATATCCCGAGCGGATTTGGGTAAGTGAAGTGCAGAGCTAAGATTATGGTATTAAATTTGAAAAAATAACTTCCTAATAAAATTACACCTTATGAAAACTTTTCCTCTAATTATTAGTGCCTTTTTATTTTTATTGTTCTTTACTCATGAACAGATATTCCATTCGAGCCCTAATTCCCATCCTAAGGAAATTGCTCAAATTACAAAACGCGATGCTGTTGTTTACATTTGTAATGGACCTAAGTCGTATGCATATCATGCCCATCCACGATGCAGTGGATTAAACAATTGCAGTACGCAAATTTATAAAATAAATGAATCGGACGCGATGAACAGGGGTAGGAGCGCATGTCTGAAGTGTTATTGATTAAAATAAAAAAATGAACAATATGAGAAATACAGAAATTATTCCCATGAAGGAACAATTGATCAATTTTCTAATTTCGTTAGAGTACAAGTTTGGGGTCATGGAGGATACCGAAGAACGCACCGTGATTCAATCTGGTTTATCGCTGGAAATCGGAGACGCGGATGGTTACTTTGTAATCCATCATAAGATTTCATTGGTGGAGGTGTTAGCCTATTCCCCATTGAATATTCCGGAAAACAAGCGCCTAGAAGTGTCCAAATTTATGGATATAATGGATTACCATCGTTATCTTGGAAATTTACAATTAAACCATGAGCGCGGGCAGGTGCGGAGCAAGACCTATTTTCTTTATACGAATGAACTCGTTCCAAGTCACATAATCAATACCAACTATTTTGAAGCGTTTAGGAATTTAGAAAATAACATTCCGAGCATCATGAGCATTGTATACGCTGGAAAAGATGCCGAAACGGCAGCAAATGAGTATTTTGGTAAGGTAAATCCAAAAAACAACTAAAATAATTTTGGTGTACATTATAGCAATTGCAAGAGCGTGAAGGCGCGCTCCTCGCGGATATTTCTTGTGTACCAATCCAAGTCTATAAGTTCTTCAGTCAACTTTTGAAAATGATTTGCGAGGGTTTTAAGGCTTTCCTTTCGCGATATCATCTATGTAATTTGAATATTCTCCAACAGATTCCACAATTGCTTTTACACCAATGGTATCCCGTGTTTTGTCTAAATCATAATATGTACTGTTGTAAAGGTCCTAAGGAAGATTGTGGGTTATAAAAAAAATTGAGGGGAATTTTTGTAAGTAAAAAATAATTGGGTTGACCAATAAAATTCTCTGTTCGGTTTATAACGCATAAATTGCCGTTGAGAATGATTAAAAAATGTAATTTTATGAAAAAAATTACTATGAAATTTTTAGTTCCTTTAGCGTTCGTCGCCGTGCTCTGCGGTGTGGCCTGCACCTCAAAAACATCGTCGGAAAAGAATGCCCAAACTTCTGGGGTCGATTCCAGTTATCAAACTCGAATGGAAAGGGAGGATTCCCGAAATGGTACGGACAAGCGTTACAATGGGGAGCGCAAGGATAGAAGAAATGCAGACGGAGCCTCGGAAAATGACGAAACCAAAACCAAACCAAAATCTGGAAGAGTAAAACCAGAATATCGTTATTTGTTTGGAAAGTGGAAAGGGAATTTACGCAATAAAAAGTTGATCGTTGTAATAGATTTTATCAATGGTAACGAGGTAGAAGGGTACAGCATTGCGGGAGATAACGAACGGCCTTTCAAGGGAAGAATTACCGAAGACGATCGTGGGGGGGATGGAGAATGTGGGGGTGAGCAAATTGCCTATAAACTTATCCTTCTCGAGCCTGGCAATGACAAATGGGACGGTAAATTTACGTTGTATTTATCTGACTGCCCAGATTACGGAATGGATCCAGAGACACTTTACCCAGGCGATAAAATTATTGGTCACGACTACTCGGGAATGGGATCTTGGGTGGCCTACAGTGGCGCTTTGCGGGGGGATATTTACCTTACAAAATAACGCCATTGAATTGAATTCGTTCCGTGTTGATGGCTTGAAAAGGACAAGGTGTAAGGCATCAATAACAATCGGAGGTTTTTTTGAAGTTAAAAAACAGGGGAGTTTACTAGAATTGCGATGAACTCAAAAGAGGAAAGGGTATTTTGTTGGGAAGTATTTGGGGTATTCTTCATCTAATTTTTAAATTTGGATTATTCGAACCGTCGAAAACTCGTATAAAGCTGAACAAGTAAATATTATTTACTTTCTATACCTTAAAAACCATGTATAAACATTAAAAACTTTCAATGAATTTATTTTACAAATTAATTGAGGTATAGTCGATTTTATTAACAAAAAAATGAGTTGATTTTAACCGTAATAAAGTTATTATTTTAATCAATAAATCAAATAATTAAACGCTATGAAAACAATTTATGTACTCTTTACTTCCTTGATGTTCTGCTTGCAGATAAATGCTCAAAACGCAGAACCGCCATCAGCAGAACAAACGGCTGAATGGAGAAGAATTGCTCATGAAGAGGGCCAAAAATCAGTCGCTACGAATACGGTTAAAAACTTCTTTCGAAACAAATTGATTTTTCTAATTATTGGTGGGGCCATTGCACTTGTTGGAGGAGCCATTGCCATGTCAAATAAGGAAAAAAATAAATAATACTTATATATGAAAGTGCTGTTTTTATCACTAGTTTTTTTTACTGCCGTAAATACTTTTTCTCAAAGCCAAGCTGCTCAAGCGCTTCTTTCAGGATGGAAACGAATTTATATTCGAAATGTTGGTTATATCGATATGCCCTCGAACATGGAGGTGCAAGCCGGAACTTATCAAGAAATTATGAATAATTATTATAACCGATTGGAAATAGATGCCCCTCAACTTGTTTTTCAACAAAAAGGTCTAAACAGTAATAGCGTTTCTTCATTTCAGACCTACGGTAGGGTATTAGTTGAAACGCAAATCGGAAACTACGGAGATTTTCAACCGCTGAGTTTTAACATTACAACGGTAACGGCGAGTGAAATCAATGAGATAAATTTGAATTTTAAGCAAAAAACAAAAAGCGATTTAGCATCAATAGGCCATACCATGATAGAATGGTATCCGCTTAAAGTAAAAAAGGTAAATGGGTTACCTTGCATACATGTATCCTACAAAAGGCAATTAGGATCAAATCCAATCGTTTTGGTCAACTATTATATTTTTCAAAATAATGATCGAATGCATTCTTTGACCTTATCGTATCGGATTTCAGAATCGGGGATTTGGAAAACAAATTTTGACCGAATTTTAACTAGTTTTAGAATTACAAATGTGAAATAATTTTGAAATTATGAAAACTATATTCTTTTCTATCATCTCTTTAATGATAATTAGCTGTAAAGGTAGGATACCTCGGTTTGGAACGAAACCAAGCCCCAACTTTAACAATGCTGGATTTGGTGCTGCAAGGGCCATACATGTTTATAACAATTATAAAACTTCCGATGATGAGGATGAAGAGGTGAACATGAATAATGTTTTTAAAATGCCAAACGATGGTAATTCGAATTCTCCGATTACAAATTTAAAGCCAGTCAAGGATTTTCCTAAAATCAAAGTGGATATACCAGAATTAAAAGGTCCTGATTTAAAACAACAACGAGAGCTTTATAATAAATTAAATCTTAAACGGTCACAGGAAAATATTTTAAACACAATGGATATTATAGAAAAGACAAAGAATGTTCCTAAAATGCCAAACGCTGATTATTCGAATTCTAGGATTACAAATTTAAAGCCCGTTAGGGATTTTTCTAAAATCAAAGTGGATAGACCACCATTAAAAGCTCCTGATTTAAAACAACAATGGGAGCCTAATAATAAATTAAATCTTAAACGGTCACAGGAAAATAATTTAAACACAATAAAAATTTTAGAAAAGATAAAGAATTAGTGATTGGAAGAGGATTTGCATCCTTAACAACCCTATTTACATCATGCTTTTTATCTTCGTGTCTACTGTATAGGTAATGATGAGTTTACTATCGATCTTCACATTGAAATAGATGATGAAGACCGTATTACATGTTCAAATTGAGGTGAATATGATATTGGATCCTATTGTGGGGCTTCGCAATAGCGCAACCCCATCCTTGGCTTCGCCAAGGCTTGGTTTTTTCTCTTATCCCATGCCATGGCACGGTTGTGCCGGCATGTGCTAATACGAAAAAACCCCTCACACCGTGTGTGAAGGGTTGCGCTTTTGCGGTCTGGACGGGACTCGAACCCGCGACCCCCTGCGTGACAGGCAGGTATTCTAACCAACTGAACTACCAAACCGTAATTTCTACCAACTAGGCTACCGCAACAGCGGTATTCGAATACGTATGCGCCAAAAAAGCGTGCACAAAAGTAGATTAATTTTTTGCTAATTCCAAAATTCTCTTCTTTTTTGCCATGAGTATGTCCAGTTTTTCTTCCTGGTTTTCAACTTATACTTATAGCTACATACTTTCCTCTTGTGTAAAGCACTACATATCAAATCATTTAATAGAATACATGGGGCTTAAAACAATTAAATAATCCGAAAATACGCTATCTACATTCACCTGACGGTCTTTGTGCTACCCAACTTTCTTACTTTGAAATAGGATAATTTTGGAGAATACCATAGGGTATCAGAAACCTCTATACCTTTCCCCCATGAAAAGTATAAGGTAAAATACATCTCCATCCTGGGTTCGTACCAAAATTAAATCACTTTCATATAGAGATTGACGCGCAATTAACCCATGGGCGATTAGAAAATCATGAATAACTGGTTGATTAAGGTTGATTTTACTGAAAACGCTGTGAATTCGCTAAAATTTGGTAACTTAACCGCTGTTTTTGATTTGAAAAATGGAATAAATTCAATTCTGGAAATAGTGGTTGACTCGAAAATTGGGATTGTTAATTTTTTTTGAATTATGCCATTGCAATATCAAATCAATTATCCTTTGTGCAAGTTAAAGATTTTGCTGGAAAAGAAATTTTAACAACACAATAGGTTACGAGGAAACGGGTGAATTGATTATTCAGGAAAAAAGCAAAGTATGACTTTGTCAAAAAAGACGGTGACATGGAAAATTAGAAATTCGCGCTGATGAAAAAGGAAAAAATGAGAAATATTTTCTTGATGGGAATTGCTCTTTCAATATTTACTTTGTTTGGTCAGGAGGTATCACAAGCTGTCAAATCAGATTCCCTCAAGCCAAAATCGCTTTCCATTCCGCCGTTTCGACGGATAAACCCTGATACTATTAAGCGGGGTAAGCACGACGAAGTAATTCATGATTCTTATTGTGCATTGGGGGTTCCTTACGTATACGATGCCCTTCATTCCTTCAATTCTCGAAAATATGATAAATTTGGTGGGTACATCAATGTCAAAGTCAAAGAAGGTTTGGCCCGCATACGGAAAAAAGGTTTCAATTCCGACATCAAACAATTATTTATTCAAATTGACCCAAAAACCCTAACAGTTTACTGGTATGCTGTAGTGGGGCCAAGTACCGATGGAAAATGTTACGTAGAAATCAACAGCAGAGGATCAGCAGGAGGGAGTATTAAAGCCGTTGAAAAGCAAATTCCAGCCATGCACAGCCAACACCCCAATCTTGTACCTTACAAGTTTTTAGAGTTTTATACCAGCTTTATTCAGTGTTTTGATTGGAATGGAAATCCTTTGTCGCATTACCGCAATTATGTGAATATTCGTCAGCATTTTTATAAATATGCAGACCCTAGCATTGGATCAAGCATTCCGCTTAAAGAATTTGATGCCCACAATAAATTACCGGAACCAAGCCCAAAGCCAGAAATAAATCAAGATAAATCCGCCTCAGAAGGCACGAAGAAAGCCCCCCAAGCGGCAAAAAAAGAGGCTCCTGAGCCTAAAAAAAATACGCCCGTGGCGAAAAAGAACCCTCCCGTAGCCGCCAAGAAAAGTGCTGTGGTTCCTAAGCCTAAATTAAAAACATATAAAGTGAAGAAAGGGGACACCTTATCCGAAATTGCGGAAAAATTTCATGTCCCCCTCAGCAAACTGAAAAAGGCAAATGGTTTGAAATCCGATAAAATTAATACCGGACTAGTACTTAAAATTCCAAAATAAATGGTTGATTCGCTTGAAATTATAAAGCGCAGAGCCCTTATTCATGATCATGGCCCTATCTACAACGAATTTGTACATGACCAATTAATTCGTGAGCCATGGAATGCCTACAGTTCTTTGTTTTTTTTCATTCCAGTATTTTTTTGGCTTTGGTTTCTTCGAGGTAAATACCATGAACATCGATTTTTGGTAGCATTACTTCCATTATTGTTCCTGAACGGCCTGGGTTCCACCCTTTTTCACGCTTTTCGCAGCTCGAATTTCTTTCTCTTCCTCGATTGGTTACCCGCCGCGCTTATGTCATTGAGCCTGTCTATATTCTTCTGGACACGCATTGTGCGAAAGATCTACTTGGCCGTTGGTGTTGTCCTTGGTTTTTATGCCATTGGGATTGGAGCTGTTTTGATTTTGAGAGAAATCGTCCACATTTCTTCCCCAAGTGTTGGTTACTTTTTTTCTGGCGCAGCCTTCTTGATTCCTGTAATCATTGATTTATTCCGGCATCGTTGGCGATTTGCCGGGTGGTATGCCACCTCCCTGGGTTTTTTATTGATTTCCTTGGCTTTTCGCATTTTGGATTATCCCACTCCGAATCCCTTCCCTTGGCTCCCCCAGGGCACACATTTTCTTTGGCATGTTTTCAGTTCCTTTGCTGTATTTACCTTAGGTATGTATGTCTATCTCTCTACCAATGCAGCACGGTTGCAGAAAGTTAGGGATGGCGTCTAAAAAGGGGCCTCGTCATAATCGTCCTCACCTAAAGTAATCGTTCGGAACTTATATTCGTTCAAATAAACCCTTTTTTTCCAGTTCGAGATGGCAATTGGGGTTTTGAATTCATGGCACTCAAAAATGCTCAAGATTCCCGATGTTTCCCTATAGAATAATAAGAACATGTACGCTTTGCTCTTGTTTCCTTCAAACAGGAATCCTTGCGATTTCGGATAACATTTCCTGCATTTTCCTTGCACCACATTTAATTGCTCATCGCCTTGGCTTTTGAAATACCCGAAAGCGCGATGCAATTGAATGAGCAACTTATCATGGTCACCTGGGTCCTCCTCTGGCAAGGTATCCAGTAACATTTTCACCATGTCCAAGTCGATCACTTGAATAAAATGGCGCAGGGCATCTTCCACAGTTTGTAATGGGCGAAGGGTAAAGGGCATGACTTTGGGATTACCACAAAAGTAGAATTGATTGATTTTCGAAATACCGCTTAGAGGTAAGAGATGTTAACATGTTCAAAAATATCACAAGATGTCCGCTTGGATTAAGGCATGCTCAACCGTCGCCCAATCCACCATAAATCCATTGGAAATCATACGGTTTGGGATGAGCGGTATTTCTTCGGCAATATCGTCAATGTAAAGCTTTTCAAATCGAAGACTTTCTGTTAAGTCAAACGGACCGGGATGAATTTTCCTGGCGGTATGCTCCGTGATTGGAAGTAATCCATTGGTTGGTGAATTCAAATATTCCAGCGCCTCTGCTAAACTTCCGTCGTTGATGTCGGCACGATAGGTGTTCAATATGATGTGATGTCCTTTGACTTGTAATGCACGAATAACCCTAAATGCGTGTGGGTTTTCAGCACCTATTGCAGGATATTGGTGTTCCACCACGGTGCCGTCGAAATCGAGATAAATGACCATTTTATAGTCGGATTAAACTTTGTGCGATGGTTTCCCCCTCAAACGCACATTTCAACCAATACGTTCCATGGGCCATCCCGTGGGTTTCTAAGGTAAACGGCGATGCAGGCGAAGCGTATTCCTTGAGTTTTCTTCCGGCGGCATCATAGAGCATGAACGTAAATGCGCCATCCAAGGGTAAATTATGCACGATGGTGGGATCGTTTTGGAAAGGGTTCGGGTGGATGCCTACTTGAAGACTGCCCTGTGTAA
>Ga0214917_10004810_pt1 | contig 14793 bp, 10 predicted proteins | sample LL_1208_BB_MetaG_FD_177983 | JGI IMG/M metagenome (GOLD analysis project Ga0214917, IMG submission 177983) | Freshwater microbial communities from Lake Lanier, Atlanta, Georgia, United States - LL_1208_BB | ecosystem: Environmental > Aquatic > Freshwater > Lake | place: USA: Georgia | collected... | reverse complement strand
TAAACATACCGCAGATTATGCCCTTAAACATTGTGTTGAAATGTATAAATCCGCTATTACAAACCATAAATATGATTTAAGTAAATTTAATATAACAGATATGAGAAAAGATAGACGACGTAAAAATTTAGTTATAGAACCAGCATCAGTTAGTAAGAAAATAAATTCTATTTTTATTAAAGAATTAGGATTTATCAAAAGTAATATACCATTAAATACAATCTCACAAAATTCAATCCTTCAATATGATACACTAAAGAAAACATATATAATAATTACACCTAAGAAAATAAATAAAGATAATTATTTAGAACAATATCATAAATGTGGCATAGATATAGGGGTAAGAACATTTCTGACTACTTATTCTCGTTCTGATAGTAATGAAATTGGAACGAATACATATAAAACAATTGATGGAATACATAATAGATTAGATAATATACGGAAAAGTAAAGATGAGAATATAATAACAGAAAATAAATTTAAAAATATATATAATAAATACAGTTCAAAATTAAAAAATAAAATAAATGATTTGCATTTTAAATCTGCAAATTTTTTATTGTCAAGATATAGGAAATTAATAATTGGGAAGGTAAGTACTAAGAAGATGGTTTCCAATCTGGATGGCAATTTAAAAGAAATCACAAAAAGAAGATTAATGGCTCTATCTCATTATCGTTTTAGGATGAAGTTAAAACAGATGTCAGTTAAGTTCGGATGTAAAATATTTGAAACTAATGAGTATTTAACGAGTAAAACATGTTCTAAATGTAAATTCATAAACGATAATCTAAAAGGAAATAAAATTTATGATTGCCCAAATTGTAAATTAAAAATAGATAGAGATATAAATGCCTCCATAAATATCTATAAAAATAGGACTCTATCCCGTTCTGGTCCTTCAAAAAAAGTTGAAAAGTCTTTAGTATTATAAAGAAATATCAACTTTTCAGTAACGGATTGTACTAAAAAATTGAAAAAAAATTAGTTTAATATTGTATTATTTACAATAGATTAATATGTGGTGTGCGCATATGTACTTGATTACACGTATCACGCAGTTCTTCCGAACAAGCCCGTTGAATTTGGGTCGATGGAACATCAGCTATAATGTTGATATAATCAACAGGAAAATTGATATGGCAAATATTGATAATTGTGGAATTTGTTCTGATTAATAATCATATGTATCATATGATTCGGCGGGTGGTGGCATTACCCGAGGTAACATTTTATAGTATTCCGCTTCATATCCACCGTGTAGTTGGTCATCTTCTTCTGGTTCAGGTTCTTCGATAATAATATTATTATCAAATCTGCTCTTTTGTTTATCAATATAGAAATAAACCATAATACTAATAACAAACATTACAATTGCAATCCCAATCCAATTTTTTTTAATAAATATCCATATATTAAAAAATGTATCTGTAAAGAAATTTTTACTATTTAATTCTAAACGTTTTTTATATAATTTTTTTAATACACTAGGTTCTATTAATTGAGGTTCCATATTAATAATAATGATATTTTATATTCCCCAATTGTGTGCAGTGCAATTCGCATGTGCAGACTTGCGAATTAGCAAACATAACTGGTTATATTGCGCACACCACAATTAAAGTTTATTTATATGAGATTTGTAAATCTTATATAAATAAAAATTGATTTAATTATATTTAAAAATTATGTTATTTATATATAATATGACCCAAAATAACGTAAAAGAGGAATATGAGTATATGCTCGACCCTGCTAATTCCCGTCTAACTGTTTTCCCTATTAAGGAACAGGAAATCTGGGACCATTATCGCAAGATGCAAAATGCAAATTGGGTTGCTCAAGAGGTTGATTTTAGCCACGATTATGAAGATTTCCTCAAATTGAATCCCAATGCCCAGCACTTTATTAAGATGGTACTGGCATTTTTTGCTGCGAGTGATAGTATTGTTAATATGAACCTTGGAAAACGATTTATTAATGAAGTAACTGTTTTGGAGGCACAAATCGCTTATAGTTTTCAAATGATGATTGAGAATGTTCATGCAGAAACTTATTCACTTATGATTGATAATATTATAAGAGATAAAGAAGAAAAGGCGAAATTACTAGATGGAATTGAAAATTACAATTGTATTAAGATGAAGGCAGATTGGGCAGTTAGATGGATTAATAGTGATGCACCCTTTGTCCAACGAGTGATTGCTTTTGCTTGTGTGGAAGGCATCTTCTTTAGTGGTAGTTTTGCGGCGATTTACTGGATTAAAGAAATGAATCTTATGCCCGGATTGGTTCGTTCTAATGAGTTTATTTCTCGCGATGAGGGTATGCACACCACAATGGCGTGTATTATGAAACGTAAATGTAGTACCATCTTGGACCAAAGTATTGTTCACAATATGTTTAAAGATGCTGTATCAGTTGAAAAAGACTTTATTTGTGAAGCAATTCCTTGCTCACTTCTTGGTATTAATAAAGAACTAATGAGTCAATATATTGAATATGTGGCTGATCGTCTTCTTGAAACACTTGGTTATAGTAAGATTTGGAATGTTGAAATGCCACTTGATTTTATGAACAAGATTTCAATGCAAGGCAAGGCGAATTTCTTTGATGTCCGTTCAACACAATATCAAAGTTCGCGGGTATTGAACCCAATAAAGAAAGATACATATGATAATACAAATGATGATTTTTAATTTATAAATAAAAATAATTAGAACTAATTATTTTTATTTAATTTTAAGGCTCTTAATAAGTGGAACCGGGAATAAGTTTTTTATTTATTTTTAGAACAAATAACTATTACAATTGTGCGCGTTGTAATAGCAAAGATAAATAAAAATAATCATACAACAATCACATAACAATCACACAACAATCACACAACAATCACACAACAATCATACAACAATCACACAACAATCACACAACAATCACACTCATTCTCCTCTTCCTGCTCAAGCAGTGGGGTTGGAACGTCATCCTCCATCGCAAATGCAGAAGTTGCGCACGCATCCGCAATGATCTTCTGAAGGAAGGTTGTGTCGATTGAGTTCGCCGCCATCCTGAGACCACGAGGAGCGTTCGTCCGGTAGATCTCGATGCGAGGCAGAAGAATCTCCAGAAAATCTGCAATCTGGAAAAGTCCATCTCTGAGAACGGGAGAAACTGCCTTTGCAACATCGACAGTTGCGTACACGTAGCCAAGTGCAGAGGAAGGATCACCGCTATGTCCGGGCGTGAAGACAATGTCGATCCGATCATCCGTGCTAGATGGATAAGGACAGAGGTAGCCCGTCAGCTCGGGGCACATGTCCCACACGGTCTTTCCGGATCCATCCTTCTTGAGAATCCTTCCGTCATTGTCCCCAGGCTTGCATGCGCGTGTATGCTTCTTGACGTCGCAAAGCAAATCACGCCCCTGCATGTAGACATCGCCTGCAGATGGAAGGTGGATCTTGATGCGGTGTGGGAGATCGACAACAGGTGCACACTGGATCACAATGCCCTCAATGATCTGAGAGCGAACAAGTTCAACGATGCGGTCAAGTGTAGACTGAAGATTGAGGTCCATTCCATCATATATCTGCTTGTTCGCGAGTGCAAATGCACTAAAATGCCTGTTGCACTCGCGCTCAAAGTCGCGACGTGCGTATCCGTAGGCGATGTCATTGATGACAAACATCGCAACATCCATAGACATCACATCGGTGAGGATGTTCATGGAGTGTGGGACGCAGGTTGTGACAAACCACAGTGTGTTGCGCACCAGATGATCTATGTACTTGGCGCACACTGATCGATCGTAGTATGCGGGCTGTGCCGTTGGTGCGAACACGACACACTTTTGCTTCTCATCAAAGTGAAGATGATCGAATGCCCCATCGGGACGGATCTGCGGAGGATTGATGTTCTTCTTGATGAGCATTCGCAGAAAGTCCCGGACGATGATAGTGTCTGGATCCGAGCGACCAATGAGCGGGCAGATGAAGGCACCAATCTCCGCCTGAATGTCTGCGCCGAACTCGTCGTCGAATACGCGATCGAATGTCGTCTCAAACATGCTGTTCAGCGTGTCTGTGCCGGGAGTGATGTTCTGGGCGAGAAATGTAGAGCAGAGCTCCCCAAACTTCCCAGAAACCAGACACTTTAGGTTATCGCGGAAAGCTGTTGCGTTCGCGGAACTCAGTGTAGGTAGAGGTCCAAAGGTCAAAGATGCGTCCGCAGAAGACGAAGCAGCTGCGTTTGTGGCAGGGGTATGGTGAGTTGGAACAGAGTTCCTTGTCTTGTCCTGGTTGATGGGAGATGAATTGGTGATATGGTCCATTGTCTTGTCCGGGATTGTCTGTCCGTTTGGTGTATTCAAAAGAGTCCTATTCACGCCAATGGGTGGCGTTTGATAGGTTGTCCCTGAAGGAACACCGTTCAATGAGGAGGATCCAGACAGGTCCCCCTCAATCCGTTGGATTGAAAGGTGATCTGAATGACCAGTACTCTCACTCCGATGAGCTCCAATAAAGGTGCTCTTAGTGGATGCATCTGCTGTAGATGACATGTACTAGGTCTGTTTATTATGGAGAATATATATTTAAAAAATTTCAATTTTTTATTTAAATGTTCGGGTCGCACAAATAGCATACACGCCATGTTTAATCGTGGTTCTATCAAGTTTATATAATAAAAATTAATAAATTTAGAACTATGTTCAAATAAATATTAATTTAATAATATTTATTTTTAGAATTATATTCTAAAAATAAAAATTGATATTATAATATATAATGTCCACTACCCTTAACTCTCAAATGTTCGTTGTCAAAAGAAATGGCGAAAAGGAAAAGGTGATGTTTGATAAAATCACCCTCCGGATTAGTAAATTGGTCCAGCCAACTGAAGCAGATATCATTGACCCTACAATTGTGGCTATGAAGGTCATTACTAGTATTTATAGTGGTATTACCACTGAAGAATTAGACTTGGAATCTGCGAAAATTTGCAGTAATATGGTCACTATTAATCCGGCATATGGTAATCTAGCAGGGCGTATTCTAGTTAGTAATCTTCATAAAAAGACTATGGATAGTTTCGTTGAGAAAATGGAGGTTATTCAAACCAATACTGGTCTACTAGATAAAGAATGGCTTGATTGGGTAGTATGTAATCGAGAAGCTATTAACAATATGATTGATTATGAAAAAGATTATATTTTTGATTTCTTTGGATTTAAAACTCTAGAAAAGAGTTATCTTATCAAGAACCAAGATACGGGGGCTATTTATGAACGCCCTCAGGATATGTTTATGCGTGTAGCTAGTTATATCTGTATGGGTGATTTGGATAAGATTAAAATTACTTATGATATGTTGGCAAATAAGGCATATACTCATGCATCACCTACCCTCTTTAATGCCGGAACATGGCGCCCTCAGCTTTCAAGTTGTTTTCTTTTGGGAACAAATGATAGCTTAGAAGGAATTACCACTACTTGGGATAGAGTCGCACAAATCAGCAAGTGGGCGGGTGGAATTGGTCTCCATATTAGTAATATCCGTGCAAAGGGTAGTATTATTAAGGGGACAAATGCACCATCTTCTGGTATTGTTCCTATGCTACGTGTTTATAATGACATTGCACGATACATTAATCAAGGCGGTAAAAGAAAAGGTAGTTTTGCTATTTATCTTGAACCACATCATGCGGATGTTCTTGACTTTCTTGAATTGAAGCGTAATATTGGTGATGAAAATGAGAGAACACGTGATTTGTTTCTTGCTATGTGGTTGAGTGACTATTTTATGCAAATGGTTCGTGATAATGGAGAATGGTATCTGATGTGTCCCACTGAATGTCCAGGATTAACAGATACATACGGTGAATCATATACACAATTATATAAACAATATGTGGCAGAAGGTAAATATAGAAAAGTAATTAAGGCGCGTCATCTTATGGATAAGATTATGGAATCACAATTTGAAAGCGGTGTGCCTTATATATTGTTTAAAGATAATGTTAATAATAAGTCGAATCAAAAAAATATCGATGTTATACGCTCCTCCAATCTTTGTGCCGAAGTGACTCTTGTATCCAATAATGAGGAACATGCTGTGTGTAATTTGGCATCCATTTCACTTAATCATCATTTGGTTCCATTTAAGAGCGAGAAACAATGGACCATTTACACTAAGGAAAATTGTAAATATTGTAATTGGGCAAAAAGTTATTTCAAGTTTAAGGGTTTTGATTATGTGGAGAAAACAGATGACCCAGAAAAGAGACTCGAAGAATATCGTAGCGAACAAATGCAAGGCATAGAATGTTTAGATGGTGTGTGTCGCCGGGGTATTATTACTTATCCACAAATCTTTTATGGGGAAACTCATATTGGTGGATTTACTGATATGATTCAATATACTGCCGATGATTACGACTATCACGAATTGTGGAGAACAGCTTATATTGCTACCATTAATCTGGACCACGTCATTGATAAAAACTATTATCCAACTCCTGAAACTAAATGCTCAAATTTCAGAAATCGCCCTATTGGGTTGGGTATCCAAGGTCTTGCGGATACATTGGTATCAATGAAGATTCCATTTGAAAGTGATATGGCATTGCGTTTTAATCGTAATGCGATGGAAACCATTTATCATGCAGCATTATCTGCCAGTAAGGATATTGCCAAGAGTAGATACGAGGATATGGAACATTTTATTACCACAAATAGTATTGATATTCCTGAATACTATGATAAGGACTTTCACTTGGAGGATAAGATGCTTGATACAATTTATCACCATCATTATATTAATAAGTGTGAACTTAAATTGGTTAGTCATTATGGCGCCTATAGTAGTTATGTAAATTCACCAATGTGGGAAGGTAAGATGCAACACGATATGTGGGGTGAAGAGGCGACCGTTCAAGATTGGGATGAATTGAGAGAAGAAATTGCAATTTATGGTGTAAGAAATTCTCTAGTAACTGCTCTTATGCCCACTGCCTCAACATCCCAAATTATGGGGAATAATGAATGCTTTGAATGGTTTACTAGTAATGTATATACAAGAAGTACATTAGCAGGTGAATTTCCAGTAGTCAATAAATATCTGGTGAATGATTTATTGGCGATTGGTATGTGGAATGATAATATGAAACAACATATAATTGCAGCTGATGGTTCAGTTGAACTTCTTGATATTCCACCAACCTACAAGGAATTATATAAAACAATGTGGGATATTAAGAGTAGCTGGGTCGTAAAGCACGCGAGGGCTCGCGCTCCATTTGTTGACCAAACCCAAAGTATGAATATTTATATGGCAATTCCAGATGATAGTAAACTATATAGAACACTAATGTATGCGTGGGAACAGGGATTAAAGACTGGGTCATATTATGTGAGAACCAAACCAAGTGGAACCATTAAATTTACTGTAGATGCATCAATTGAGAAAAAAGTAAAAGAAATGAATGATGCAGAATGTGCATCTTGTAGCGCATAAATATAAATAAATTTTTTTCTAAATATTATTATATGGATAGTACAAAGTCGTGGTTAATAGCCTTAACTGTTAGTTTAGTTGGGTTCATAATTTATGTTTTAATGCGTTTATCTCAAATGCAAGATGAAATTTATTTTGCAACCGGCCTAGCGGTTATGCCTGAAGATACATTAAAAGAAAAAGGATTATTATATGAAGGTTTTACAAATGTAAAAAATATTGATATAAAACATATTAAAAATATTTTACAAAAAAAATAAAAATTGATAGTGTGGGTTTGATTTTTTTGTAAAAATCCAAACAAATTCTTATTATTCCCGGTTCCACTTATTAAGAGCCTTAAAATTAAATAAAAATAATTAGTTCTAATTATTTTTATTTATATTTGGGATCTTATTATCTGAAATAGGGAATAACTTTATTTAAAAAACCGTAAGGTTTTTTAAATAAAAATTGATTTATAAACATTAAAATATATAATTATAATATATTTTAATGTTTAACCTAAATGAATTTCACACAATTGTCGCTGAATGTCGATATGGGCAGCCCATTGATGGTGTCCAATATGGAGGACAATATATTGCTGATAATATGGGATTAACTGTATCTGAAACCATTAAAGAATTTAATTGTATCGATGGAGAAGATAAATGTGCATATAAGAGACTTAGCAATAGTATTTATAATGCTAATAGTAAAACTTTGGTACTAGGTGGAGACCATAGTGTTGGTATCAGTAGTTTGGATGCAATGATACAATTATACGGTGATGACCTTAGAGTGTTGTGGATTGATGCTCATGCAGATATTAATGATTATAATAGCAGTATTACAGGTAATATTCACGGAATGCCACTTGGTTTTCATTTTGTTGGGACCAGTAATATTATACCGTGGAGAGATACTCAAAAAAGGTTACAACCACACCAATTATATTATTTTGGTATTAGAGATTTGGATACATTTGAATCAAATCTTATTACTATGTATAATATTAAACATACAAATACTCTTAATGATGATATCGTAAATTATATTACAACTGCACCGAAACTTATGATCAGCTTTGATGTAGATAGTTTAGACCCAGAATATGTTGATTCTACTGGGACTCGTGCTGCTGGTGGTATACGACCATTTGATATAAAGAGTATTATGAATATGGCGAAAAATCTGGTCCATATTGATATTACTGAATTTAATCCAATGATCGGTGATAAGGATAAGAGTATGATAGCAGTGAATGAATGCTTTAATATAATTTCATAATATAATACAACGCATACCAAGGTGGCATATTTTCGTGTCTCGTTTGTGCATAATATGTAACTATATCAGTCCCGGTTACTTTCCTTAAATTATCCCTTGTGATTAAATAATCCCAGTTAAATGCGCTTGCGTCTACCACAATATTACTCAGAGAATTATGTGTATATGTTGAAATTGGATGTTGAGCTTCCGTCTGAGGAGATATATTTATTTCTGATAAAGCAATATAGTGCAGTTGAGCATGCCATGGCTGTGATGATAAATCAGGTATTTTTGATTTTTCACTTTCAAAATCAGCTTTTGTAATTCGATAATTATCATAATAAGCTTGTTCACCTCCACTTTTAAGATTTTTTATGTCATAACTATAATTCATATAAAAATTAACTGTATGAAAATGTGATGGTAAGTGTTCTTTACTTAATAAGACTGATTCCTCTCCACCTTTTTCATTTATTTCATGTATACCTAACGGTTTTTTATCAACCAGAATCCAGTCAAGTTTATCATTTGTATTTTCTGAGGAATAATTTTTTATTGAATTTTCATGTAAAATAAATCTACTTGTTAAATTAGGTGTTGTTACAATAGGATTGGTATTATTGTATTTATCATTATTCCAATATTTATTTCGTTCATCTTCAGTTACATTTTTTAAATTTAAATATTCACCAGTTGTATTACTATAATAATATGAATCGCCATTACATATCGCCCAACCATATGGCACTTCTGCTGCATGTGACGCCCATGGTATAATCATTCCTTTATAAAATAAATCAAAATAAGATAAATCATTATTTTTATTGATGAATGAAATCGGCTCGTCTTCCTCTGATTTTTTATTAATTATCAAATTACCATTAATAGTAACTGTTTCATGACTTTTTATTGTTTGTGGTGAGACAGTATCAATTGGTAAGTACAAATTAGTACCATTATCAATAAGAGTATTATTTGCAAGTTGTGCTAAATTTCTAATAGAACTAATATCGTAATTCAATTTACTTAATATTTCATTTTTGTATTGATCAGGTGTAAGAGTAAAATGATCTTTTGATTTATTAGTATTATTATAATATTTAAATATTAATAATATAATCACAATAACGCATAATATAACAGCTATCGTTTCTGTATCATTCATATTATATAATAATATAAAAATAATATTTATATATTATATTATAATGAAATATAATATAAAAGACTATCTTATTTTAATATTATTTATTGTAATCATATATTTATTATTTTTCCAAAAAGAAAATTTTACGATTGATAATGATAATACAGATAATTTATATAAAGATGAAATTAATAAACAATGTGATAAAATAACTGAAAATATTAACCATATATTAAAAGCTACATATGACGCAGTATCAAATGATGATAATTTCCGATTTCTTAATGAAGATATTACATTTAATAATATTACAGTGAATGATAACTTAAATGTTCAAAATAAACTATCATTAAATGGGAATATTAAAGTTAATAAAAAATATAATTATGATAATAATATAGTAACACCTTTAACTGAATTAAATGTCTTTCCAGATTATATGATAGTCGCATATAATATGATAGAATTGGGACAAGATGGCAAAACACAGAAAGCAACATATAACTTACCTCCTGGTTGGGTAAAATGCGATGGTACAGAATATTATACATTTTTTGACACTACTAAAAATAAAACTATTGGAGTTGTAAAAGACCCTCCAAGTGACACATTTAATATAGATACGGGAAAATATGACGGAGGTGACTCTAATGGTAACATTGACAATGTATATATGACATGTTACCATGAAAATATTGCAACTGAAACGAACGTTAATGATGTTAGACGAATTAAAACACCGGATTTGCGAGGTCGGTTTGTACGCGGGGTTGATCCGTCTATTAAAAATAATATAGATTCATTTGTTTATAAATTTAACCGCGATTCATGTAACTCGACTAATAATTTTCCAAATGATCTCATTACTGAACAACCAAATTGTACAGATCCATCTCCTACATCTCCATGCCCAGATGATATTATATTGAAGGCAAAAGGAGGTCAAGAATATGTTAAATTAACAGTCGATCAGATATCACATAATCATCTTACGCATATAGGTTTAGAATCAAACAGTGCTTCAACTGTATACGGTAAAGGTGGACAGCCCGATATTTCTACTATGATTAGCATAAACGAACAACCAAATTTTTTTTCATTTAAGTTTGATAATATTCTTAGTTCAATTAAAACTTATTACGTTATAACAACATCAGACTATTGGTATCCGTATGAAAAACATGATATACCACATCCAAATATTCCACCATATTATACATTAGTCTATATAATGAAAATTGCATCTGAAATAATACTACCATCATAAATTATTTTCGAATTGCCCGCACACCACATATATCATAATGCTATTATAATTTCATTATATAACATAAATTATAATATGGAGGCATATTATTATGCCCCTTATTTGTTTTTGATGGTTTTACATCAGGTGATCGTGCATAATCTGTTTCAATTGCATACCCAGGTGAGGCAAATTGTATTAAACCATTACTTTTTCTTGCTATTATATACCAATAAAAAGTAAATGCATTAAAATAATTATGCGCAGGATATTGTGTATATGTTTTACCCTTAGTTAATATCCCATTTGTATTTACAAAATCCCCACTATAACCAGATGTATCTGATCCCCGAGGTACAATATAAAACCCAGAACCCATGTAATTATCTTTATTATTTTCTGGGTGAGGATTATTATCCCCTGCCATTTGTGGATACCGACGATGATCAGCACTTGGATTATTTGGATCATAATCATTTCTACTGTTTATTACAAATGGTAATCCGTGATAATGACGTGGTAAATCAAAATCCCCTAATATTACACTTTCCGCACCACCTGTATTATGTAATGTATATTTATCTCTGGTATTATCATTTATTGCACCTAATACAAATTTGTCAATTAAATTTGGTACTACAATTGTTTCATAATTATTATCTTTAATATAATTATCAATTGTTACATTAGCGTTTTGCGCAAGTTTATTTAACTCATCATATGTAACACTTTTAATTTTATTAACATACCATGTTTTGCCATCGCATAAAACCCATCCTTTCGGTATTATCGTTTGTGTCCATATCATTACCATATATCGTGGATAAATATTAAATGTTTTATTTTCAAAATTATTAATGTCTTCTATTGTAATATTACCATTTACTTGTATGTTTTGACAAATTATATTATCTGGTTTTAATTCGTTTACAGTGATATCCTTCGCTGACAAATCATTTTTTGTATCAGGATTTGTATTTAATATATTTAATAAATTACCTAAATCATTTAATTTTGATAAATCTGCTTTAAATACATCATCAATTTGGTCTGCGACTTGTTGCGTAATAGAGGAGGCAGTAGTTGTTGGATCAGTAAATTTCTCTATATATTTTTTAAAAAATAAATAAACTATAATAATAACCATAAATATTATTATATAATCGCGCAATTCTAATTCCATATAATAATACTTATAATAAAAAATTTGATAAGTGTGGTTGTCGTAATTATATTCTCTATCACGAAGCGATATAATAGAGTGCGGACCGCACTTTTCATTTATCGCAACCAGTTTTGTTCGCTAATAATATTAGCTAACAAAAAAATTGAAAACACTCTCGTATTATTAATTTATTTCTTAATAACAAAAAAATTGAAAACACTCTCGTATTATTAATTTATTTCTTAATAACAAAAAAATTGAAAACACTCTCGTATTATTAATTTATTTCTTATTAAGAATCTCATCAAGATTCTTAATAACAAAAAAATTGAAAAATTAAATCTATAAACCATATTATTATAGCTTAATATGCCCGGAAAGAAGAAAGGAGCAAATAACACTCGTATGGTGTCTCGCAAGATCCCCATCGAGTACGCGTCTGACGGTCAGCACTACGCTGTAGTCACAGCAGTTCTTGGTAATTGCCACTTTAAGGTGAAAACCATCAAGAACGAAGACCATACCGCATCCCTTTGTGGAAAGGTCAAGAAAAGTGGACGTGTCATTATGAATGACTATGTCCTGATTGAGCCGACAGGGGATGCTCTTGACTGCAAGTTCAAGATTATCCACAAGTACCCAGCAGACCAGGTCAGGCAACTTACCAAGGAAGGACTCATTACTGTTGCAATTGATCCAACCTCCAAGGAGTACATTAAGAAGAAGGAGGATGAGGCAAGCAATGGATTTGTAATTGCTACCGAGGAAGATGAGCAAAAGATTGCCTATCAAGCGATGCTCAAGGGGAAGGATACTGACAAAGCGTCCCTTCGTGTCTATCAAGAGCAGGATGAGCTCGAGAACATCAAGGATACATTTGGAACGGATGATCTAGATGCCATTTGAGCGAAGCTCTAATTTGAGATAAGCTTTAATTTAATTTATGATACTGTACTATTGACTTAAATAATTGTTTTATATAGCTATCATTTAGATATTCATTAGATACCAAATTAGCAGGTATTCCATTTTTCATCATATAATCCAATCTATATTTGTTTATATGATTAGCATAATTTCGTATATATTCCATGGGTGTTATTTTCATTTGCATAAAACGATTTAATGTTTTTCTCACTAAATCTTTAGGATTAACTTTAATATTATTTAGTTTATGTTCACAATACCAGATTGACCATGCTAGACAATAACCACCAAAATCACCTGGTTTTTGATTATACTCATTTGTTTCATCTGACAATGTTTGGAAACCAGAAACAGGAAAATAACAACGTGGACTACAATAATTCATATCTAATCCTTTCGTTAAAATTTTTCCTAATTTTTTATCCATATCCCCATCCAATATAGTGGTGTTTCCATATGGATCAAATCTTTCAATCATATTGCGAGTAAAATCATAAAATACTAATCCAGCGTGTAAACCACCTTCAGGGAGTTTAATACTAAGAATTGCGAAAGAACATTTATATTTTGATTTATTTTTTGCAATTATTTTATTCATATAAGGATGAACCCAATAATGATCATTGTCATTCCATACAATAAACCAAGGGAAATTATTATAATGATATAATAAATTACTCGGAAGTTCTATATCATCATCCCATTCTGGTTCAATCTTACCATTATATAACGGCAAATAAATATCATCTTTATATTTTTCTTTAAGATATATACTGAAAATAGCCATATCGATAAAAGTTGCTTGGAACATATTTGTATGACTAAATGGTGCATCTAATATATTTATATTATCATTATCCGTATTAATAGGTAAATTATTAATATAATTTTGCCAATTTTTATCCAATTTATAAGAAATCTTTTCTGGGCGATATTTAAGAAATTTATGATATTTTTTAAAATCCAAATTAATAATCATATCGAATGGTGTTATTTTATCTTTGTTTAATTTTGTCCATAAATTAAAACGTTTCAATATATCTTTTTCTAATTTATAATCTCCTTTTCTTGTTTTCATTCTACTTTTTAATATAAAATGTCCCATTGTATCGCCATTACTATCTGTTTCATTAAAATCATGATTTATCATCGTATTATCATAAATATATCTAGGGATGGTATAATCACCAGTATTAAGACTTATTTTATATGCAATCATGAAAATATGGTTTCCGCTGACAGGACTATATGTATCTAATTTTTTACCTTTAATATCAACAATAAATCGTATAACATCCATATTATTTTTAATGATTGCCCCATAAATAACAGTATAACCCATATTATCAGACATATCAATAATATTCTTATCTTCTTTATATAATGTTTTTATAATGGTATATAATTCCTTTGAATTTATATGATTATTATAAAAAATATTAAAAAATGCCGGTTTTAATCTATAATTATGATAATTTAATTTTATATTTTTAATTACATATATTATATTTTCAAATGTCCCAAATGTAAATAAATT
>Ga0214917_10004809_pt1 | contig 14793 bp, 16 predicted proteins | sample LL_1208_BB_MetaG_FD_177983 | JGI IMG/M metagenome (GOLD analysis project Ga0214917, IMG submission 177983) | Freshwater microbial communities from Lake Lanier, Atlanta, Georgia, United States - LL_1208_BB | ecosystem: Environmental > Aquatic > Freshwater > Lake | place: USA: Georgia | collected... | reverse complement strand
GAAGCCATAAGCGTTACAGATTAAGAAGTGAATTCATTCGTGCTCGGTGACTGTGGTGAGTAATTCAACGCCATGGTCACCGAGCGCGCGTGAACGTGAAAGAAAGTTATTTCGAAAGGCGCTCCAGAATCGCCAGAGGTTGATCGCCCTCATTTCTACAGTTGTGGTTCTTGGAACTTTAGCCGTTGTCTTACTCACATCCCCAGGTTGGGAATCAGTAAAAACAACCTTCTTTGATATTGATTACGGCAAAGAGGTTTTTCCTACGGTCGTGCGCGGTTTGGTAGTTAACCTGCAACTCTCACTCATCGGCGGAGTCGCGATCGGAATTATTGCGTTGGCTTTAGCGCTCTTGCGTACTACCAACTCACCAACGCTTACTCCCTTTAGATTTATTGCTACCGCCTACGTTGATATCTTCCGTGGCGCACCACTTATCTTGATCATCTTTCTTGTTGGATTTGGAGTACCTGCTCTTCGCATTCAGGGTCTGACCAGCAACGTCATTGTTCTTGGAACAGTTGCAGTTGTGCTCACTTACTCTGCCTACGTTGCAGAAGTTATTCGAAGCGGAATTCTCTCGGTCCATCAAAGCCAACGCGCTGCAGCTCGCTCACTGGGGCTTACTTCAAACCAGGCGATGCGTTATGTGATCTTGCCTCAAGCCATCCGTCGCGTGATTCCGCCACTGCTTAATGACTTTGTATCTCTACTCAAAGACACCGGCCTCGTATCTATCTTGGGAGTGACTGATGCGGTGCGAGCCGCTCAGATCAATGCGAGTCGTACTTTCAATTACACACCATATGTCGTCGCGGCAATCTTGTTCTTGCTCATCACGATTCCATTAACTCGATTTATTGATCGACACATTCGCTTGCGCTCTGAGAAGCAGAACTCGGATGGTCTGGCATGAGTACCCCAGTGCTAGAAATCGTCGACTTACGCAAATCATTTGGTGAGACCCTCGTCTTACACGATGTGAATCTGACTGTTCCAGAGCACACTGCTACCGTACTTATCGGCGCATCGGGATCAGGAAAATCAACTCTTCTGCGCTGCATCAATCTTCTTGAGTCAATTGATGATGGATTGATTTCCCTAGACGGAGAAGAGATTAGCGATCCGGCGATCAATGTTGATCTTATCCGCCGCAAACTCGGCATTGTCTTTCAATCTTTTAATCTCTTCCCTCATATGACCATCCGGGAAAACATCACTTTGGCGCCGATAAAAGTTCAAGGTAAGAGTCGTGATGAAGCTAATGAGTTGGCAGATGGATTACTCAAGCGCTTTGATCTCCTGGAAAAAGCTGATGAATATCCAGATCGTCTCAGCGGGGGACAGCAACAACGCGCAGCGATTATTCGCTCCATTGCGGTTAATCCGCGCCTGCTATTACTGGATGAAGTAACTTCTGCACTTGATCCGGTACTAGTAAATGAAGTTCTAAGTATTGTGCGCGACCTCAAATCAGATGGCATGACGATGGTCTTAGCGACGCATGAGATGGGCTTTGCAACCCAGGTTGCTGATCAAGTCTGCTTCCTCGAATCAGGTTTGATTCTTGAACGTGGAACTCCTGAACAGGTCCTCAAAGCCCCAAGCCACCAGAAGACTAAAGAATTCCTCAAGCGAGTCCATGAGGCAGGTCGTCTCTAATGTATAAAAGAATTGGATAAGATTTCTCTCATGAGCGCTATTAACGAAGATGAACTTAAGGCACGCCTAGACCCATTGTCATATGCCGTCCTACGTAATGCCGCAACGGAAACAGCATTTACTGGTGAATACACCGACACGGAGACAATTGGAAGTTATCGTTGCAAGGCATGTAACGCCGAACTCTTTAAGAGCGAACATAAGTTTCACTCAGGATGTGGATGGCCATCTTTCTATGCGCCCACAGCAAATGATGCGGTCACACTGCATGAGGATCGTTCACTTGCTCCACGCATTCGCACTGAGGTCAAATGCGCTAATTGCGATTCACATCTAGGCCATGTCTTCGAGGGTGAAGGCTACGCCGTCCCAACTGATCAAAGATGGTGCATCAACTCTGTTGCACTTATTCTTGAGGCGAAATAGATCCCTTAAGTCTTTCGTATTCAACTTTAATACAGAGATCCATTGCGACATCTAAACCTGCCGCAATAGCTCGATCCGCACTTTCTTGATCGACAAGGCCTAACTGAATCCAAATTGATTGCGCGCCGATTGCAATTGCTTCATCGACTACTGCAGGGATGTCGCTGACTTTGCGAAAGATATCGACCATATCTATCTTGACCGGAATATCTGCAAGGCTGGCATAGCAAGGTTGATCGAGAACAGTTGTGAGCGCAGGGTTAACAAAGTAGAGCTCGAAGTGCGAATTCTTCAACAGCCAACGGCTCACACCATTGCTTGGGCGATCTTCTTTATCTGATATTCCGACAACTGCCACACGCTTGGTCTTGGATAGAAGTTCGGCCAATTGGCTATCGCTAGTGATAACTTTGCTCATCAGATAATCGTAGCCCTCTTTTTTGTGAGGATGACGTCAGGAGCCAGAAGCGAATATGAAGGCGATACAGATAACTGAATTCGGTGGCCCTGAAAAGATGGCACTGATAGATCTTGCAGATCCAATACCAGGTGATGGCGAAGTTCTCCTCGATGTTTTAAAGATCGGAATAAATTACGCTGATACTCACCAGGTTGAGAATAGCTATTTGTCGGCGCAAACCCTTCCGCTTATTCCTGGAATTGAGGTCGTGGGTAGAACTCAAGATGGCCAGAGAGTGCTCGCTTTAGTTTCTTCAGGCGGCTATGCAGAGAAGGCAACAGCCAATAAAGGCGCAATGATTCCGGTTCCAGATTCGGTCAGCGATGAAGATGCGCTCTGTATGTTGGTTCAGGGATCTACTGCATGGCATATCTTAAAAACAATGGCACACCAAAAGCCAGGGGAGAGCGTTGTTGTTCATGCAGCTGCTGGCGGCGTAGGTGTTATTGCAATTCAACTCGCAAAGATGTGGGGCGCAAAAGTGATTGCAGTTGCATCATCACAAGAAAAACGAGATCTCGCGCTTTCACTCGGTGCAGATGTAGCAATTGATGCCAATGAATCCGATTTGAAAGCTGCAATCATTGCGGCAAATGGTGGCAAGAAGGTAGATATTGTTCTTGAAATGGTTGGCGGACCGACTTTTGATCGTAGTCTTGAGTCGCTCGCGCACTTTGGTCGATTGATTACATATGGAATGGCTTCTCGAGTTGCCCCAACTTCTATCGCACCAGGTGCTCTGATGGCGGGAACAAAAACTGTGAGTGGTTTTTGGTTGGCGCATTGCTTTGGAAAGAAAGAGTTATTTCACGATGTCATCACAGAACTATTTGCGATGATTGCTGCTGGAACGCTACGTCCTGTCATTGGCGCACAATTTGGGTTGAGTGAAGCGGTAGTGGCTCATCAACAGATGCGAGCACGAGGATCTATCGGCAAAATTACGCTTGATCCGCAGCGATAACCGTCTGCGATTTTCTCCTTTTGCGCCATTCGCGTACACTCACACCTCTACCATCTGCCCCCCTAGCTCAGTCGGTAGAGTGTTTCCATGGTAAGGAAAAGGTCACCGGTTCGATTCCGGTGGGGGGCTCGCAGTACACAACTACATATCTAGATTTGGCGGGGTAGCTCAGCTTGGTAGAGCAAGCGGCTCATAATCGCTGTGTCGTGGGTTCAAATCCCGCCTCCGCTACCAATCTTTAAGCACCAATTTCGTCCAAACGGGATGCTGTGGGTAACCTAAGCCCCTGTCGTCAGTACTTAGAACCGATGTAGAAGGAGATTCACCATGGCAAGCAAGAGCGCGGACGTACGTCCAAAGATCACCATGGCATGCGTTGATTGCAAAGAACGTAACTACATCACAAAGAAGAACCGCCGCAACGATCCAGACCGCATGGAACTTAAGAAGTTCTGTCCACGTTGCAAGGCTTCAACACTTCACCGCGAAACCCGCTAATGCTCAATCCCGATTCAGTCGGGCGCACCTTTGAAGGTGCGAATTCCATTACGGTCACACAATCTGAGATAGATGCCTTCGCTGCCGTCATTGGAGAGAGCGATACAACCGTTGCCCCACCTACCTTTTCAATCCGTATTAGCCTCGAGCAATCGCAGTCGATCTTGTCAGATCCATCAATTGGTCTTGATTGGACGCGAGTTGTTCATGGTGATCAGAAATTTGAAATCTTTTCACCCATAAAAGGCGGAGATACTTTCTCCTGCTCTTCAACTATTGAAAGCTACCGCGTAGCGGCAGGTAATGAGATCGTGACAGTGCGATCAGATCTCAAATCTGGATCTGCCATTGCACTCTCTTCTTGGTCAACTCTGGTTGTGCGCGCATGATTGAAGTCGGAGCAGCTATTCCGGAGCGCACATTCACCATTAACCGTGGATTACTCAAGGCATATGCAGATGCAAGCGGAGATCAGAACCCCATCCACCAGAATGAAGAGTTTGCTCTCTCTGTTGGTCTTCCGAATGTGATTGCTCATGGAATGTTGACGATGGCGCTAGTTGGAAAATTTGTTACAGACTGGGCGGGCGGATCGGCAAAGGTGACGCATTACGGCGCTCGCTTTATCAAGCCAGTGATTGTTCCAGTCGATACAGATGTAGATCTCACAGTCTCAGCGACAATTAGTGCAGTAGATGAGAACTCGGTAACTATAGATTTAACTGCAACTTCTGCTGGTGTAAAGGTTTTAGGAATGGCTAAGGCGGTCATAAAGAAGTGAGCGCTCCTGATTCAGTTATAGCGTTGGCTGATGCTCGCCTAGAAGCACGTGCTGCAAAAGATTGGGTCCGATCTGATCAGCTGCGAGATCAAATTGCTGCCGCCGGCTTTGAAGTTGTAGATGTTGCTGGTAGCTACGAACTAAAGGCCAAGAAGCCTTACATCACTCTTGCTTATCCGCGCGATATTCGAAGCATCAATCTGAAAAATGATGTCACGGTTGGTTTGATCGTTGAAGGCTTTACAGAAGACGCCTTAGAAACCGTAAAAGCCATCAAGGCTAACAGTGATTGTGGTATCGCCATTATTGCAATCGGTGATGCTGGTTCACTCTTTGAAGAGATAGATAGGCGCACATACTTGGTCTCAGTTAATCCAGGTGCTGCCTGGGGAGATTGCGCAAATGTTTTTCTTGAAAAAGTTGAGAGCAAGTATGTAATTGTTATGGATCCCTCAACACGATTTACGGGAGATGCGATTTCTCCTGTAGTTGCTGAGCTCGAAAAGGGTGACTACGTCGCAGTTGGTTGGCGTGGGGGATTGATCAATACTGAAGATGAATGGCGAAGTGTGGATGACAAAGGTTCTGGCGAAGTAGATGTTCTCTTCTCTTACTTCATGGCATTTAACCGTGCAGCGATGATCGAGGTAGGTGGATTTAATCCTCGCGCTCTTTATTATCGAAATGCTGATATTGAATACTCACTCAAGATCCGCCAAGCAGGGGGAAGGTTGTTGCAGATGGAGCTGCCTCTCACGCAAGAACGTCACCATGGATATCACGATGTTGATCCTGAATACCGCGATCTGCAATCTAAGAAGAATTACGACCGTATCTTGGATAAGTACAGAGGTAAAAGCGCAATTTTGTCTCCACGCAGGTAATCTTTCTACATGACCGAGTTATCCCAATACACCAGCCTTCGTGTGGGTGGCCCGGCTACAAAGATTGTTCAGGTATCTACCGAAGCGCAAATTATTGCCGCGATTGAAGAAGCCGGCGATACCCCAATTTTAATTATGGGCGGCGGCACCAACGTGCTTATTGCAGACAAGGGCTTTGATGGAACCGTTATTCGAATCTCAAATAATTCTGTGCAAGCCGAAGTTGATGCATGCAGTGGTGCAACTTTAACGATCGGTGCTGGCGAAGATTGGGACTTGTTTGTCCAAACCACAATCAATAGTGGTTATGCCGGACTTGAAACTTTAAGTGGAATTCCTGGCACAGTTGGTGCTGCACCGATCCAAAATATCGGCGCATATGGCCACGAAGTTTCAGAGTTCATCACACGAGTGCGCACCTATGATCGCCAAGAGAAAGCGCTCAAGACCTTCACAAATAGTGAGTGTGAGTTTTCATATCGCAACTCATATTTCAAAGCTCACCCTGGTCGATACGTAGTCTTAGAGGTCCAGTTCCAGATTCGCATAGGCGAAGAGAGCGATCCAATTACTTATCTCGAACTTGCGAGAAAGTTAGGAGTGCAACTTGGCGATAAGGCACCTGTGGTTGCAACACGAGAAGCGGTACTCGAACTTCGCGCAAGCAAGGGAATGTTGTTATCAGCTAATGATCATGATTCATGGTCGGCTGGATCGTTTTTTACCAACCCTATAGTTTCTCAGCAAGAAGCAGATGCCTTGCCTGATGCTGCGCCAAAATGGCCGCTTATCGATGGGCGAGTAAAAGTTTCGGCAGCATGGCTGATTGAGAATGCAGGAATGCATAAAGGTGACGAAGTTGGCGGTGCCAGAATTTCAACAAAGCACGTTTTAGCGCTCACAAATGCGGGGGATGCAACCGCTTCCGATATCGCTGAACTAGCTAAGCGCGCACGTGATCATGTGAAAGAGAAGTTTGGAATAACTCTTGAAGCAGAGGTAAATCTTGTTGGAGTTGAGATTTAACCTTCTGTAAGTAATTTCTTGATTCGGCCAATTCCCTCGACGATATCTTCATCGCTTGTGGCGTATGAAAAACGTAGATATCCAGATGGACCAAATGCTTCACCAGGAACTGCAGCAACTTCAACTTCTTCGAGAATAAGTGTTGCTAACTCTGCTGATGTTTGCGGAGTTTTGCCGCGAATAGTCTTACCAAGTACACCTTTGACTGATGGGTATACATAGAAAGCACCTTGTGGAACTGGGCAGATGAAACCTGGAATCTCGTTGAGAAGATCAACAATAAGTTTGCGGCGACGATTAAAGGCAACGCCCATCTCGTGAACTGCGGTGAGATCACCAGTAAGAGCAGCAATTGCTGCACGCTGTGAAACGTTTGAAACATTTGAACTCAAGTGGGATTGCAAGTTAGTTGCAGCCTTGATGACATCCTTTGGACCGATCATCCAACCTACGCGCCAGCCTGTCATTGCATATGTCTTTGCAACACCATTAATAATGATGCAGGTATCTGCCAACGCTGGAACAAGTACAGGTAGTGAAGGTGCTGTAGCGCCGTCGTAGAGAAGGTGCTCATAAATCTCATCGGAGATAATCCAAATGTTATGTGCAACTGCCCACTCAGCGATGGCCTTGGCCTGCTCTGGTGTGTAGACAGATCCAGTTGGATTTGATGGCGAGCAGAATAGAAGCGCCTTTGTCTTTGGTGTGCGTGCTGCCTCAAGTTGTTCCACTGTTACCAAATAGTTCTGAGTTTCATCGGCAAAGATTTCAACTGCAACTCCGCCAGCCAACTGAATACATTCTGGATATGTAGTCCAGTAAGGAGATGGAAGTAGAACTTCATCGCCTGGATCAATGATTGTCGCGAATGCTTGGTAGACCGCTTGCTTGCCACCGTTGGTAACAAGAACTTGATCAACTGTGATCTCGTAGTTGGAATCACGCTTGGTCTTATCAACAATTGCTTGACGCATCTCAGGTAGACCTGCAGCCGGTGTGTAGCGATGATTTGCGACAACCTTTGTTGCTGCAGCTGCTGCTTCAACAACATATGCCGGAGTTGGAAAATCTGGTTCGCCAGCGCCAAAACCAATGACTGGACGACCAGCAGCTTTCAACGCCTTCGCCTTGGCATCTACTGCAAGGGTGGCTGATTCTGCGATTGCTGCAATTCGGGCTGCGACTCTGCTCATGGGGCTAAGTCTGCCGTATCAGCGCCCGTACGCACGCTCAGTTTTACCTGAGGCCATCTCTGCCCCTACACTTCAACGCTCACGACAAATTAGGTCTGCCTTGGCATGCCTACTCGTCGCGAAGGGCAGTAGCTCAATTGGCTAGAGTTGCCGTCTCCAAAGCGGCCGGTTGGGGGTTCGAGTCCCTCCTGCCCTGCAAGTGTTTTCGAAGTAGTAATGCAGAAGTAGTAAAGAAGTATTGAGAGAGAACGAAAGAGAAAGGAAGAACGATGACAGAGTCAGTTGAATCGACCGAGCAGAAGCTTGGTCTCTTCGCGCGCGTTGGACTTTTCTATCGCCAAATTCTTTCAGAGCTAAAGAAAGTTGTGTGGCCTACACGTAAGCAACTTTCAACATACACAGCTGTAGTTCTTGTATTCGTTCTATTCATCATTGCAGTCGTATCCCTTCTCGACTTGGTTCTCACCAAGATCGTTTTCTGGGTATTCGGGTAGCGGTAATTAGGTAAAGGTTGGAAGAGATCACAATGAGCGAAGATGTAAAGCCAGACGCATTCGAAGCAGCACTTGCTGCCAACGCGGATGAGCTTGCCCAGCCTGTAATCGAAACCACTGTAGAAGAGGTTGTCGAGACTGTTGCTGCTGTCGCTGCAGACTCTTCATCTGTCGATGATCTCGCGCTCGCAAGCGATGAAGATGGCGATATCGAATCAGATGAGAACGATCCAAATGCAGAATTCCGCCGCACGCTCCGTGCAGCAATTGGTGACTGGTATGTCATCCACTCTTACGCTGGATATGAGAAGAAGGTAAAGGGCAACCTTGCCAACCGTATTCAGTCACTGAACATGGAAGATTACATTTTCCAGATTGAAGTTCCAGAAGAAGAGATCATGGAAATCAAGAACGGCCAGCGCAAGATGGTTAAGCGCAATATCTATCCTGGTTACGTTCTCGTCCGCATGGAGCTCACAGATGAGTCTTGGACTGCAGTTCGAAACACGCCAGGTGTGACAGGTTTTGTTGGTAACGCTCACCACCCAAGTCCGTTAAGCATGGATGAAGTTGAGAAGATTCTTGCTCCACGTCCAGTGAAGAAGTCCGATAAGCCAGATATCAAGGTTGTTGATTTCGAAGTTGGAGAATCAGTAACAGTGATGGATGGTCCATTTGCGACTCTTCCAGCATCGATCTCAGAGATCATGCCAGAGCAGGCAAAGCTCAAGGTTCTCGTATCCATCTTCGGACGCGAAACCCCTGTAGAACTTTCATTTAACCAAGTACAGAAGATTTAACGAAAAAAGAAAAAGAAAAAGGAAAAGGTAGAAAAAATGGCACCAAAGAAGAAGGTAACTGGATTCATCAAGTTGCAGATCCAAGCAGGAGCGGCAACACCAGCTCCTCCAGTAGGTCCTGCCCTTGGTCAGCATGGTGTCAACATCATGGAATTCGTCAAGGCATATAACGCTGCGACTGAAAGCCAAAAGGGTCAGATCATCCCTGTAGAGATCACTGTCTACGAAGATCGTTCATTCGATTTCATCACCAAGACACCACCAGCATCACGTCTTATCTTGAAGGCAGCTGGAGTCGAAAAGGGATCAGCGATTCCTCATAAGACTAAGGTTGCAAACATCACCATGGCTCAGGTCAAGGAGATCGCAACAACAAAGATGGCAGATCTCAATGCAAATGACATTGAGGCAGCAGCGAAGATCATCGCGGGCACAGCTCGCTCAATGGGAATCACTGTCTCTGCATAACAATTAAATTTCTCGAGACCAAATCGGTCTTGAGATGTGGGAGAACCTCGCTGGTTCGCTAACCACAACCACTACATCAACTCACACGAGTTGACGAAAGAGGATGAAATGAAGCGCTCAAAGAAATACACAGCAGCAGCTGAGAAGGTAAAGGCAGATCACCTTTACACACCGCTTGAGGCAGTAACACTTGCCAAAGAGACATCAGTAACTAAGTACGACTCAACTGTTGAAGTTGCACTCGTTCTTGGTGTTGATCCAAAGAAAGCCGATCAGGCAATTCGCGGAACAGTAAACCTTCCACACGGAACCGGTAAGACTGCTCGCGTTCTTGTATTTGCAAACGGTGAGCGCGCTGAAGAAGCACGCGCAGCTGGTGCAGATATCGTCGGTGGAGATGAATTGATCGACGAAGTTTCAAAGGGCCGTTTGGACTTTGATGCAGTTGTCGCAACACCAGATTTGATGGCCAAGGTTGGTCGTCTCGGTAAAGTTCTTGGAACACGTGGCTTGATGCCAAACCCAAAGACAGGCACAGTGACAACAGATGTCACAAAGGCTGTTAAGGACATCAAGGGTGGAAAGATTGAATTCCGCGTTGATAAGAACTCAAACCTTCACTACATCATCGGCAAAGTTTCATTCACAGCTGAGCAGCTTGCAGATAACTACGCTTCAGCAATGGATGAAGTTCTTCGCGCAAAGCCAAACTCTTCAAAGGGTCGCTATGTTCAGAAGGCTGTTGTCTCAACTTCGATGGGACCTGGAATCGCAGTTGATCCCAACCTAGTTCGCGAGCCATCAGCTAACTAACTCTTGGTAAAAACTGGCTCTCAGCGGGCTAGGGACTTGGTTCGTTAAAGTCCCTGCGCTCCACTGAGAGCCAGTTTTTTATGCTTCCGAGATCGGATTTGACCCGAAAAGCGGGGAAGCCTTAAAGTTGCCCCATAACCAAAGACCGCAGGTCGTCTCTCGCAAGAGTTTCGATAATTGAGGAATCTCAGCCCGCGTAGGTGTTCACGTTAATCCGTGCGCTCTTACGCGTCACGGATTTTTTCTTTTTTATCCCAAGGTCACAATGTAAAAGGAAAGGTGAACCGAATGGCTCGCCCAGATAAAGAAGCATCAGTTGCAGAACTGACGGAAGACTTCCGTACAGCTAATGCGACATACCTCACCGAATATCGCGGTCTCACCGTGACTTCGATGAAGCAGTTGCGTCGCTCACTTGGTGCTGACACCAAGTACGCAGTTGTAAAGAACACCCTCACAAAGATTGCAGCAAAGGGCGCTGGCGTTGAGATATCTGATGATCTTCTCACCGGTCCATCTGCTCTTGCATTCGTCAAGGGAGATCCAATTGATGCAGCTCGTAACCTCAAGAACTTCCAGAAGGAGAACCCACTTCTTGTTATCAAGGGTGGAATCTACGAAGGAAAGCTTGTAACAACAGCTGAAATCATGAAGCTTGCAGATCTCGAATCTCGCGAGGTTCTCTTGGCAAAGCTTGCTGGTGCAATGAAGGGATCGCTTGCTAAGGCAGCGCGAGTCTTCGATGCACTTCGCATCAAGATGGAAGTGGGTGCACCTGTAGCCGCTCCAGTGACCGAGCCAACAGCAGAGGCTGCTGTGGCAGAGGTTCCAGCTCAAGTTGAGACCACAGAAGCAGTGGTTGAAACCCAAGCAACACCAGAAGAAACACCAGAAGTTGTCGCTGAAGTTGCTGCAGTGACCGAGGCCGTAGCAGACGATGCTGTGGCAGAGGTTCCAGCTCAGGATGCGAACACCCCAGAAACTCCAGCGGAATAAGAAAAGGAAAATAGAAAAATGGCAAAGCTCTCACAAGCAGATTTGATGTCACAGTTCAAGGAAATGTCACTTGTTGAACTCTCAGAGTTCGTTAAGGCATTCGAAGAAGAATTCGATGTCACAGCAGCAGCTCCAGTAGCAGTTGCAGCAGCAGGTGGCGCAGCAGCAGGTGGCGCAGCAGATTCAGGTCAGGATGAGTTCACACTTATCCTCGAAGATGCAGGCTCACAGAAGATTGCTGTCATCAAGGAAGTTCGCAATATCAATTCAAGCCTCGGCTTGAAGGAAGCGAAGGATCTTGTAGACGGAACTCCTGCAACCTTGATCGAAAAGGGCAAGAAGGAAGATGTAGACAAGGCAAAGGCAGCTCTCGAAGCAGCTGGCGCAAAGGTCACCGTCAAGTAATTTCAGTAAGCCAAAACCCCGGTCAGTTATCTGGCCGGGGTTTTTGCTTTCCTCCACGCGTGGGGTGCCCACAGATGGCAGCGGAATCTCATGACAAGGTGGGGATTTAGGGGTATAAGACCCCGGTTGGACAGGGTTCGGGGCGGGCGATATCCTGACCCCTCGCAGTTTTCTTCTATGGTCAGGGCATATAGCGGCTGAGACCTAATAGTTGTGCGTCCCCAGGTTTGCGTAACTGCAAACTAAAACTTTGTCTGAAAGGACATCTCTTGGCCGCGAAGAAAAATTCAGTTGCTCCCCGTCGTATCTCATTCGCCAAGATTCGCGAACCGCTTGAAGTTCCTAACCTCCTTGCTCTCCAAGTTGAGAGTGTTGATTGGTTGTTGGGTAACGAAGCATGGCGCGCGCGTCTAGCTGAAACCACAAATACAAACCGTGGTGAACTCCCATCAAAGTCTGGTCTCGAAGAAATCTTTGAAGAGATTTCACCAATCGAAGACTTCCAAGGTTCAATGTCGCTCTCATTCCGCGACCACCGTTTTGAGCCACCTAAGTATTCAATCGAAGAGTGCAAAGAGCGCGATATGACTTACGCGCAACCACTATTCGTTACCGCTGAATTTACAAATAACGAGACTGGTGAAATCAAGTCACAGACAGTCTTCATGGGTGATTTCCCTGTGATGACACCTCGTGGAACATTTGTTATCAACGGTACAGAGCGCGTAGTTGTTTCACAGCTCGTTCGCTCACCTGGTGTCTACTTCGAACGCACAATTGAGAAGACATCAGATAAAGATATTTTCTCTTCAAAGATCATCCCAAGCCGCGGCGCTTGGTTGGAATTTGAAGTTGATAAGAAGGATTTCGTTGGCGTTCGTATCGACCGCAAGCGTAAGCAGTCAGTAACAGTTTTCCTTAAGGCTCTTGGTTGGACTGAAGAGCAGATTCTTGAAGAGTTCGGCGATTTCGAATCAATGCGCCAAACTCTTGAGAAGGACACTGTGAAGACACAAGATGAAGCGCTACTAGATATCTATCGCAAGCTTCGTCCTGGTGAGCCTCCAACCAAGGAAGCTGCACAGAATTTGATCGAAAACCTTTACTTCAACGGTAAGCGTTATGACTTGGCCAAGGTCGGACGCTTTAAGGTGAATAAGAAGCTCGGTCTCGAACTAGAACTTTCACAGAGCATTCTCACTATCTCTGACATCGTCGCAACACTTCGCTACCTCGTAGCGTTGCACCGCGGTGATCTCACAATGGATTACGGCCGTGAAGTTCGCGTTGAAAAGGACGATATCGATCACTTCGGTAACCGTCGTCTTCGCACAGTCGGTGAATTGATTCAGAACCAGGTTCGCATCGGTCTCTCACGTATGGAGCGCGTTGTTCGCGAACGTATGACAACTCAAGATGTTGAGGCGATTACACCTCAAACACTGATCAACATCCGTCCGGTTGTTGCATCAATCAAGGAGTTCTTCGGAACTTCTCAGTTGTCACAGTTCATGGATCAGACAAACCCATTGTCAGGGCTTACACACAAGCGTCGTCTTTCAGCGCTTGGACCTGGTGGTCTCTCACGTGACCGCGCAGGCTTTGAAGTTCGTGACGTTCACCCATCTCACTACGGACGTATGTGCCCAATCGAAACTCCTGAAGGACCAAACATCGGTCTTATCGGTTCGCTTGCAACATATGGTCGCGTAACTGCATTTGGATTTATCGAGACTCCATACCGCAAGGTTGTAAAGGGTCGCGTTACTGATCAGGTTGATTACCTCACCGCTGATGAAGAAGATGAGCACATCATCGCTCAGGCAAATGCGCCTTTGACAGATGACAACCACTTCGCAGAAGCACGTGTACTTGTTCGTCGTCGTGGTGGAGAAGTCGAATACATCATCGCTGATGAAGTTGATTACATGGACGTTTCACCACGTCAGATGGTTTCTGTAGCGACAGCGATGATTCCATTCCTTGAGCACGATGATGCTAACCGCGCACTTATGGGTTCTAACATGATGCGTCAGTCAGTACCTTTGATGCGCGCAGAAGCTCCACTTATCGGTACCGGTATGGAGTTCCGTGCAGCAGTTGATGCTGGCGATGTTGTTCTTGCAACTAAGCCTGGTGTTGTTACACAGGTAGATGCGGACTCAGTGACGGTAATGGCCGATGATGGCACTTATCAGACATATTCAGTTTCAAAGTTCACTCGTTCTAACCAGGGAACTTCATACAACCAGAAGGTTGTTGTAAGTAATGGTCAGAAGGTTGAAGTTGGATCTGTAATTGCCGATGGACCATGTACCGAAAACGGTGAAATGGCTCTTGGAAAGAACCTCTTGATTGCATTCATGTCATGGGAAGGTCACAACTATGAGGATGCGATTATTCTTTCGCAGCGCCTTGTACAAGATGACGTTCTGACATCAATCCACATTGAAGAGTACGAGGTAGATGCTCGCGACACCAAGCTTGGTGCCGAAGAGATCACTCGCGATATTCCTAACGTTTCAGAAGAAGTTCTTGCTGATCTAGATGAGCGCGGAATTATCCGTGTTGGCGCCGATGTAGTTCCTGGCGACATCTTGGTTGGAAAGGTAACTCCTAAGGGAGAAACCGAACTCACACCTGAAGAGCGCTTGCTCCGTGCAATCTTTGGTGAGAAGGCTCGCGAAGTTCGCGATACATCTCTCAAGGTTCCACACGGTGAGTCAGGCAAAGTTATCGGCGTAAAGATCTTCGAATCAGAAGAAGGCTTCGAATTGCCAGCAGGCGTTAACCAACTGGTTCGGGTTTATGTTGCACAGAAGCGAAAGATTCAAGATGGTGACAAGCTTGCTGGTCGCCACGGTAACAAGGGTGTTATCTCAAAGATTCTTCCAGTTGAAGATATGCCATTCCTTGAAGATGG
>Ga0214917_10004807_pt1 | contig 14796 bp, 24 predicted proteins | sample LL_1208_BB_MetaG_FD_177983 | JGI IMG/M metagenome (GOLD analysis project Ga0214917, IMG submission 177983) | Freshwater microbial communities from Lake Lanier, Atlanta, Georgia, United States - LL_1208_BB | ecosystem: Environmental > Aquatic > Freshwater > Lake | place: USA: Georgia | collected... | reverse complement strand
AGGATTAATCTTGAAACAGCATTTGTGGAAAGACGAAGCCTTATGTTTGGGAATGGAAAACAATTCATTTTTTGATAAATATGAAGATCATGAAGAATCTAGAAAAGGTGTTGATGCACTTTGTAAGCAATGTCCAGTAAAAAAAATATGTTTTGCAAACGGGATATCTGGAAAAGAGTGGGGCGTCTGGGGTGGAGTTTATTTAGAGGGTGGAGAAGTTTCAAGAGAGTTTAACAAACATAAAACAAAACAAGACTGGTCAATGACTTGGCAAGCCTTAACGATGGAATAAAATATGAAGAATAAACTATTAAATAATTTAAATTTAATTTCTATATCTGGCTGTGGCCATTCTGGAACTACATTAACAGCAACTGTTTTAGGTACACATAAAAATTTATTATTAATTCCAACTGAAACAAGGATGTTTCTTGACGAATCCTATAATATTAATAATTTTATTTTTAATAATTATTCAGATAAAGAAACTATGGTAATAGAAAAAACTCCAAATCATATATATGTTTTAGATAAAATAAAAAAAGAATATCCAGATGCAAAGTTTATATTAAATATAAGAGACCCAAGAGACATAGTCTCATCACTTTATAGCAGGTTTGAAGATTGGAATAAGTCAATTGATAGGCTTAAAAAAGATTTTGAATATATAAAAAAATTTTATTTATTTGGACATTTAGTTAAATATGAAGACATTGTTAATAACTTTGAAGACACCTTTATTGATATTTGTAAATATATAAACATAGATTTTGATCAAAACATGTTAGAGTATTATAAATATGCTCCAAATTGGTACGGAGTAGAAAATCCAAAAGATAGTGATGGAAAAGACAAAGTATATAAAAATAATATTAGTAATCACGAAATAAGACGATCTTGGCAAGTAAAGCAACCGCTTTTTGACGGTACTGGTAGATGGAAAAAAGAACTAAGCAGTAGTCAGATAGACGATGTAGTAAAAAATGTTGGAGAAGTGGCAAACTTCTTTGGGTATGCTATATAATGGTTATGGAGGAAAAATGATAATACAAATAATTGGACTACCTGGCTCTGGCAAAACGGAATTGGCAAAAGCACTTAAAGAACGCATTAACGCCATTCATCTTAATGCAGATGAGGTACGTGCTACTGTAAACTCTGATCTTGGGTTTACTGTTGAAGATCGCATAGAACAAGCAAGACGTATGGGGGCTATGGCTAGACTTATTGCTAATCAAGGAGTTGCTCCAGTTATTGTAGACTTTGTTTGCCCAACAGATGCGACAAGAGAAGCATTTGGTAAACCAGATATTTTAATTTTTATGGATACAATTAAAGAGGGCAGATTTAAAGATACAAATAAGATGTTTGTAGCACCAAAAGAATTTGACTTTATGTTTTCTGATCATGAAAAAAATTCATACGAAAAAGCAAGTTTAATTATTTCTTTGTTTGAATTACATGATTGGTCTGCACCAACAACACTTATGCTTGGTCGCTATCAACCATGGCATGAAGGGCATCATGCTTTGTATTTACAGGCTGGAATGAGAACAAACCAAGTACTACTTGGAGTACGCAATACATATAATACTAGCGAAAAGGATCCACTTACATTTGATGAAGTAAAGGGTTATATTGCTAAAGATGGGTTTATGAAAGGTGCAATGGTATTGCGTTTGCCAAACATTACTAACATTGTCTATGGCCGTGACGTTGGATACAAAATTGAACAAGTAGATTTGGGGGCAGACATTCATGCTATTTCGGCTACTGAAAAACGTCGTGAACTGGGCATCTAATGTTGGACATGGAATTGCAGATGCAGAAGATAGATTTGTTAAAAGCATGTTTGAAGAGGATATAGATCATGAAAGTAACAAAGACTAGATCATTTGTTAAAGCACTAAGTTATCGCATTTGGGGAACGTTTTCTTCTGTTGCTGTTGCTTATGTTATAACAAAGAATGCTTCACTATCCATAACAATTGCATTTTGGGAAACAGTAGTTAAAGTCTTTATTTACTACGCACATGAACGTGGTTGGAATAAAATTCAATGGGGTAGAAAGTGATGTATACGAATGAAATGCGTAGGGCTGTACACTCAATTACACCGCCTAAAGGATTTGGTATAGAAATTATTGACAATGAGCACTTCCTTACAGTAAAATTAGATGAGTATAAATTTCTAAAAATGTTGCATGATGAAAAAATAGAAGCATTAAAGTATGTTGTTCAAATAAAAAAGGCTTTAGAAATAAATGGAGCAATTGTGTTAGTTACAAGAGAAGCAGTAAAATGAACATAGTTATTGTTGGTGGAGGAACTGCTGGTTGGCTAACCGCTTTATATGCTAAAAAAATATTTCCTGAACACAAAATATCTTTAATTGAAAGTAAAGAAGTTGGAATTTTAGGTGCTGGTGAAGCATCAACGCCACATCTTATTAGTATTTTAAATTTTTTAGAAATCTCTATTCCAGACTTTATTAAAAAAACTAATGCAACAATTAAAAATACCGCAAAGTTTACTGGTTGGTCAAAAAACAAAGAAAATTATTTTTATCACCCATTTGAGTATAACAACAATTTAATTTCTGAGCAAAATGGGTATTTAGATAATTTTAAAACAGGAACAAATATTTTTCATCTTTACTCTTATTTAAATAATATATCAAGTGATGAATACTGTTTTATAAATAAACTATCCAACAACAATTTAGTTCCTTTTATAAAAATCAATAATTATAAAAAAATAAATGGAATAAATGATTATCAACAACTGTCAGGCTGGTCTTTAAATTTTGATGCTAGACTAACAGCAAAATATTTTTCTGATCTAGCAGAAAAAAGAAACATAAAACAAATTGAAGGAAAAGTAGAAGAAATTTTATTAAATAAAGATAACGAAATATCTGCTTTGTTGTTAGAAGATAGCAATAATATAGATTGTGATTTTGTTTTTGACTGTAGCGGTTTCTCACGTTTGATAATTGGTAAAAAATATTTATCAAAATGGATTTCATATAAAGAATATTTGCCAACTAACAAAGCCTTGCCTTTTTTTCTAGACAATAATAAAGAAATGCCTCCACATATAGAAGCAATAGCAATGAACTATGGCTGGATGTGGAAGACTCCATTACAAAATAGGTACGGGTGCGGATACGTTTTTGACACCAATCATATATCTGTAGATGAAGCAAAAAAAGAAGTAGAAGAAATGCTTGGATTTGAAATTTTTCCACCAACAACTTTTTCTTTTGAGCCAGGAACGTACGAAGAAATTTGGATTAAAAATTGTTTGGCAGTCGGACTGTCTGGAGGATTTGTTGAGCCACTAGAGGCATCTTCTATTACTCAAACTATTTTAAATTTACAAAACTTTTTTTCAAATAAAAACAATATTTTGACAAAAAATCAAAATATTAAAAATAATTTTAATCTTTTTAATCAAAAAATAAGTTTTTCAATAGTGGAATATCTTTATTGGCATTACGTAACAAACAAAGATAATACTATATTTTGGAAAGAATTTACTAAAAATAACAAAATGCCAAATCTAATAAGTAACATTTTAGAAATTGGCAAAGAAAGAACGTTGTCTTTAAAAGACTTTGATACAGATCGGAATATGCTTTTTAGTTGTGAAGATTTTTTATGTGTTCAGTATGGACACAAATTGTTTAAAGATAATGTGTTAGATCAATATGCAAATGAAATGAAAAATTTTAAAAGTTTAAACGACAATCTTTTGAATTTACAAAACATACATCTAAAAAATTTTTCTTCTCATTTTGACTTTTTAAAAGATATTGATGGATTAAGCGAAGATTATTATGCATAATAAATCTATTAATTTATTTAATTATTTTATTTGTAAATTTAAAAAACATGATTTGGTAAATTCTGGAGCATGTCCATTTACTGGTAAAAGTTATTCAGCCTGTTTAAGATGTGGAGTAATGGTAGCAAAATGAAAAAGAAAATCATTATATTAATATTGTCGGCAATATCTATTTTTATTGCAATTAATTTGTTTTTTGCTTCAAGGCTTAGTCAGTTATCAGATTTAGATTTATTTGACATTGAAGAGGATGAATAATGCAAACCTTTTTACCATACAAAGATTTTGATCAATGCGCTGAGACTCTTGATAATAAACGTTTAAATAAACAGATATTAGAATCTTATCAGATACTCAAGGTTTTATCTAATCAATCTCCTTCAGGAGCATGGCGCAATCACCCAGCGGTATTGATGTGGAAGAACGCTGAAAAATCATTACGCATATACACAAATGCCATGATTAAAGAGGCTAGGCTTAGAGGTATTAAGACAGACAAGAACGAAGCCAATATAGAGGCTCTAGAGGCTCTTTCTGGGCATCTGTGGGGTACTGATAAGCCAGTCTGGAGTAAGTCATCTCATGTAAATCGTGTAAATATTACTCATAGAGCCAACCTTTATCGTAAAGATTATATTTATTATGCAGAGTTTTATAAAGATATTCAAAGTGAATACAATAAACCATGTTGCGATAAGTGTTTATACTATTGGACAACTCACGCTATTAGGGATAGAGTACAATAGGTATTATGGAAATGATGCTTTTGATATTTTTTGCTACCCTGTCTTTTTCCTTTGGGCTATCCTATTGGGCTACCTTTGATAAACTAAAAAAGTCCAACCTACTGCTTGCTGAACTTTTTATAAAAACCAGGGCACTTGAAGAGTTAAACTCTCAAGTAAACAACGGCATCAGTATGTCTGACGACACAATACATAAAGAAAACTTTATAAAGTTTTTATCTGACTCAAGAGATTGGGCCTTTGAGTATATTGAAAAGTCACAGCAAACTATTAAAGAGGTTTCAGATGAGTTAAAAGTAAAAGGTTTGGATAACTACTCAGAAAAACTTTTAGCCCTTTTGCCAGAGATAAATCAAGAAAAGAGATAACATGAGAGAAATTTTGTTATCAACTATTACAGGTTTTGGATGTGGTGTTGTATTTGCTGCATTCAAATTACCAGTCCCAGCACCACCAGTTTTTGCGGGAGTCGCAGGAATTTTTGGTCTATGGATTGGTTTTACAACAATAACAAAAGTTATATCCTAGGAGGAATAATGAATAACCTATTAAATGATAAGACAAAGGCAATGCTGGCATCATATGGACGATCTGTTCTTGGTTCAGTAATTGCACTTTACATGGCTGGCGTAACAGATCCAAAAGATCTATGGGCTGCACTAGTTGCTGCTTTAGCGCCAGTTGCATTGAGAGCGCTTAATCCTAATGATAAGGCGTTTGGCGTATTGCCAAATACTGGTGCTGTTTCAGATGCACTTAGCAAGATTGTACCTGCTAAAAGTGCACCAAAGAAAAAGGCTGCTAAGAAAAAGTAATTTAATTATAGAAAATGGGTCTGGTATTATTCTGGGCCCATTTTTTAATTAAGGGGTTATTGTGAAAAAATTATTAGTTGTTATGCCATTGTATAACGATGAATTATATGTTGAAAGAGCAATAAATAGCATACTCAATCAAACTTTTAAAAATTTTGAATTGTGTATAGTTAACGATTGTTCAACAGACAATTCTTTAAATAAAATAAAAAAATACCTACACAATCCTAAAGTTAGATTAATAAATAATGATAAAAATATGGGAGCCTATTATTCTAGAAATATTGGGCTGCAGTTATTAGAAAAAGAAAATTTTGATATTTACACCATTCACGATGCTGATGATTTTTCTGATTCAACAAGATTTGAAAAAATGATTAATGTTTTAAATAATCAAAATATTCTAGCAGTAGAAGATTTTGAGTTAAGAATTGGAGGTATGCCACCAAGTTGGCTAATAGAATTAGGAAAAACAATGCCAAATCACGCTCATGCTTTTTTTAATAAAAAAGTTTTTAACATATTGGGTTATTTTGATAATTCTAAATTTGGGGCAGACACAGAATATTGGCACAGATTGTTAAGATATATAAGAATACACGTAAACGGATCCGTTTCTAGATTTGATGAATTATTATATTATGCACAAATTACAGGGGATAATCTAATAATTCAATATCAGGGAGACGATAGAGATTTATACTTTAAAAAAAATATGGAAGGAATTAATAAAATGGTAGATATTAAAGATTTTTATAAACCATTTTTTATAAATTAACTAAATGGATTTTGTTTATATTTGCAAAGAAGGCATTAATGAAGAATTAAAGTATTCTATTAGGTCTGTTGTTGAAAGTTTTCCAGAAGCAAGCATATGGCTTGTTGGCGGTAAGCCTGACTGGTATGTAGGAAACTATATAAAAGTAGAACAAAAAGAATCAAAGTATAAGAATGCTGTAAAAAATTTACAAACAATTTGTTTTTCACAAGAAATATCAGAATCTTTTGTTTTAATGAATGATGACTTTTATATTATTAAAAAAATAAATAAAATAGAAAATTTTCATAGTGGTTTTTTATTAGATAAAATAAACCTGTATCAAAAATTAAATGGCAACTCTCAGTATACTAGAAAACTTTCAGGCACATATAAAAAACTTAAAGCATTGGGATTTGAAAACCCTTTAGACTATGAACTTCATGTCCCAATGATTATGGAAAAAGAAAAATTAAAGATAGTGTTAGAACTTTTAGATCAATTTTTATGGAGATCAATATACGGAAACAAGTTTAATGTCGGTGGCACACAAATGGAAGACGTCAAGGTTTACAATTCTGGACCATTAGTTCTTAAATCTTATAATTTAAACATAGATGATCACACCTATTTATCTAGTGCAGATAGTTCATTTAATAGTATATTTAATAAAATACTTAAGTTTAAGTTTGATAAAAAAACTAAATTTGAGCAATAAGTTCTAGGTATTTATTTTTTAATATTGTTGGTGCAAAGTTATTAAATCCTAAATCATAGGCTTGTTGCTTATAGTTAGTTTTATCATTGATAGAAATATACTTGTCAATTGTTTGCGCTAACAAAACATTATTTGCTTCAAACAAATTAATTCTAACCTTTGTTCTAATTGTTCCTATAGAGTCTGATTCAACTAACCAATCTTGTGGCAAGATCTGATTATTAGGTGAAACATTTGTCATAAAAACGGGAAGACTAGAAAGCAAAGCCTCATTCATTGGTAAACATAGTCCTGCATATCGTCTTGGCAATACCATAGCGTCAAAGCCGTTATACATTTCTTCCCTGTTTTCTGGGTTACCAATTTCAATCTTTAGTCTTGAGTCTGTTACATTAGTTACTATTTCACTTTGACTTTTAATAACTAATTCATAATCTGCTTTAGAGTGCTTTAGCATATTTATTACGGTTTCAGTACCATTTCTATCTTTGGCTGCTTTTTTTCCAGCAATGTGTAATAGTCTATTGTGTGATTTAGAAATGTTATTATTTTTTGCAGTTGTAAATAACTCAGGAGTGGTTGGAGGTGGAAGATGAATTACCTTTGTTCTATCTCCAAACATACTTTGAATTGTTTCAATTTGCCATAAACTAGGCGACAACAATACAGTTGGTAATGGTAATTCTGGGTTTGCTAAGTGACCAAACAATTCATAGTTATACTGCAGAATGGTTTTTACTCCCCGTCTATTTGCAAACCTTACAAAATTTTGATCATAAAAAGTTTCACAACTTAATACAATGTCCACATCTCCTAGAAACATTTTCATTTGTTGAACAGACGGAAAGCCTTGTGTTTTAATACAACTATATTGGTCATACCATTCTGGATGTTGTTTATTATTATTAAACGGGGTAGAGTCAATTAAAAGAATCTTATCAGGACTAAGCATATTAACTAACTCTCTAGTCTGATTACCAAGGCCAGTATTATCCGATCTTGCTATGATTCCTAGTCTCATTCTTTATACCCCCAAGCATCATCATCTTTGGTATATTTTCTTGTACCCTGACGACCATCTAAATGATAAGAGCGTTTAATCTGTCCTTCTGGATGATAGATCCAAAGTTTATGCATATCCCATCCCTCTTGACTAAAAGTATTATAAGGGAAGATGTCGTCTTGAACTTTGCCATGAAAATTATCTTCAATAAAAGTTTTTTCATCAGAAAATGGCAAAACGATATCTTTGTAATATTTTACAGTACTTAGATGTGGTCTTTGACTCCATTGTGCTGTTTTCATAAAACCATTTTCTAAGCCCATCATTAGGTGTTTATGTGATTCTGGAATTTCTGATTCATGATGAAAACGAATAGTGTTAGCATTGCCAAGTTCTATCATGTCTAAACATTTTTGCCAATCAATTTCTACATCTGGAGTTAATGGTGCATCGCCTTCAACGTAAAGCATTAAGGAAGTGTCTATAAGTTTAATAGTTTTTTTCATCATTGTGGTTTGATGGCAATGATAATCAAAAATTATTGGTAGTACATTTTTATATTCGTGCAAACATTTCCATAATATGCGGTTTTTATATTCATCGTAATCTTTTTTACGATTAATCTGCTCATCTCTTAATCCATCTATCTGCATAATAATTTCATTATCTGGAAGATGAACTTTTAAATCATTAATAGTTTTTTCTATCATCGTGGTATTAGGATGATCTGGAATTATAGATGTTGCAAGAATTATAGTTATGTCTCTTTTATGCATTTACTTGCCTCATTAATTTAATACTAAGGTCTCTTTTGTATTTTATCCACCAACAAACTACCTGATGCATATTTTGTGGATAGTTTTCAAGCAAACCAGGAATTATTTTTGTTAGGTTGTGCCAATTATCTGTAACTTCTATTGGAAAGTCTGTGCCAAAAACAAGAGTAAAAAAGTTTGTTTCTTGCATTTTTGAATTTAATTTATCCCCTACTGGTAAGCATAGCATCTCTATAGCCTCATAGAATCTAAAAGAATCTATTACTTCTGCACCACTTGGACATGGGATAATTTTACTAATAAACATCTTGTCATAATATACTTTAGGAACTAGACCCTGTGCAAACCCAGTTGTTGGCTCATATACAGAGTTTTGTATTGATGGCATTACTTCTGCAAGTTCTTTTCTTCTTGCATGAGTTATTTGCCCTGCAAAAAATACATCATAAGACTTGTCCTGATACTCTGGTAAGTTTTTATTTAAATGTTGCGGAACGCCAAGGGCTAATCTATTATATTTTTTATGTTTATCATGAGGACATGCAATCCATATCTCAATGTTACTGTGTTTAATTCTATCTACATCAAAAGATCCACTCTCGTCACCAGTAATAAATAGAACTACTCTGCCTATTTTGTTTAACTCATCGGATATTAATTCCTCATGACCTATATTTTGTGGTCCAGGCACAACAACAAACGCTCTATCTTTATTAACTAAGGTTGTTACTTTTTCTGGAATAATATTATTTTTATTAAAAAATTCTTTTAATAGTCCATAATCCCATTTATCAGCAGCACAGTCCTCTTCTTTTACTGAATAAAGATATGCGTTAATCATTTCGTAGCCTTAACAAAAAGCCATTGATGATGCATATGACTAGTAAAAATTAAATCTTTAAATCCTGTATTACTTAGTATCTTATTGATCTCAAACTGTGATGTTTGATAAGAATATGGAGCATTATCTTTGCCAATAACAAACTGAAAAAATATATTACCACCAATTCTTAATTTCTCGTAAGCAAGTTTAATATAATCAATTTTTTCTTGGTGCTCAATATGTTGAAAAACCAGCATTGAATACACTAAGTCAAGATTGTCTGCAAGTTCTTGATACTTTATATTATTTCTTATGGGCGCAAGTTTTATCATTTCATCAGAAATATCTATTCCGTAAAAATTGCATTCAGGATATTTGTCTGCTAAAGGAATCAAGAGCCTTCCTATTCCACACCCAATCTCTAAAACATTGTTCCAAGAATTATTATTACTTTCTATAAGATTTAAAAATGTTTCAGTAAGTGCCCATTCATCAGCAATATATTTATATCTTACATCTAGATCTTTTGCAGCCTTATCCCAAAAAGTTTTAGCATGATCTAATCTTAAAGCCTTCCACAACTCTTCTTTAACCATAAGTTCTTTAATTAAATCTTCATCTACCTGGGATGGATTATCTACATAAGTTATTTGTGAATTATATTTTTTTATTATATTGAATTTGTTTTTTGTAAAATTAGTTTTGATATTTTCTAAAGTATTGTTTAATTTAACCTGTTCTAATCTTGTTTTATATAACTCTGGATATGACATTACATATGGTAACTCAGAATAAATAAAATATGTTTTATTAAAATATTTCATTAGACTAAGCAAAGTGTCTGATAAAAGAATGTGGTCTGGGTGATGAACTCCTAATGGGATATAGATATTGTCAAAGTCTACAATTATACTTTTTATCCAATTTATTAACTGATCTTCATCTTGTTTTCCATAAACATCATCTAATAGGTCTCCATTGATAACTTTAGCATTTATCATAGAACAGGCCTCTTCATGTTCTTGTCTTAATATCGTGTGTTTTTTATATCCAGCAGAATCTGTTGGTATGCCAGCAAATGCGGAAGCAATTGTAAAAGTATCATCATTGTCAATAATATGATCACCTAATGAAAAAATTGCATCATCTGTGTGTGGAGAAAATATTACATTATTCATAAAACAGATGGACCTCATGCTGATAGTCTAAAAGAGTTTCTTTATACCCAAACCCCTTTATCCATTGTCTAAGATTATATAAAGATTCATCCCATTGTTGTAGCATAAACTCAGGGTGTCCAGATAACCAAATCTTAGGTTTATGCTGTCTAATAGCCCTCTCAGCCCCTCCTAGCACCCTCCATTCGCTACCCTCTACGTCTAAGCAAATAGCGGTAGGCGGTTTGATCAACAAATTATAAACGCAATGATCTATAGTTGTTTGACCATAGTTATCTCCTTCAATATATAACTCTTTAAATCCATGTGCTGCTTCAATTTCATTGTCAGCCTCTGGTGGCCATTCATTATAATAAAAACGTGCAAGATCATTTGTTTTATCAGAAGCAAATCCAGGAATACAAATCATTGGCAATTTTAATTTATTAGCAGACCAAGTTTTTGGAAGATGAGACCAAACCTTTGGATTTGGTTCAAAGAGTACAACTTCTGCTCCCCACATTTGGCATAATGCTGGAAACTCTCCCTCTTCTGCACCAACATAATAAACAACATCTTTTTTACCAATATGTTCATTCATTGATTTAAGTCTTAACTTTTCCCAACCTGCTTCACTGTGCCACTCTGGTCTATCTGCACGATGTTTTGGAAGCACAATTTCAAACTCTCCATTTAAAATTGTTTTGATCATCTCTGTCACTTCATTGCCTCCACAAAATAAAATTCATGTTCTCTTGTGTCAAGTTCATATATCTTTTCATTTGAATATTTTGTTTGTTTAAATTGTGTTTCAGCAAGGTCATTAAAACCAACAGCCTGCAGTTTATACTGCAATGCTTTACTTGTTAACAATGATGCCGATTGTGAATACCAAGTTAGCCATGCAGAAAATCTTTTATCTAAGTCATCTTCTGAATTAGGAAAAAAGTTAATGTTGTTATTTTTATATGCATCAAACCCAGACACAATGTCTGGAAGACTAATTCTTACAACTCCAGTTGGCTTCAAGACTCTATAAAATTCTGACAACACCTTTTCAATATCATGATACTTAACACAACAAATTATTGCATGACAAACAAGGGTATCGCAAGAGTTATCAAGGATTAAACTTAAATCTTTATATTCAGTTTTAAACTCTGGATCAAGATCTATGTTGGTCCAATTAGAAGGCTGAATGCTTCCACATCCAAAGTTTATATTCACTTACTGTCCATGTAAAAATCAACAATTTCTTTCATGCTATCTTTCATAGTATGACTTGGCTTCCAATTAGTTTTTTCTTGTAGCAAGGACGAATTCATAAACTGTTTCTTAATCTCAAATCCATCACTCTTAATTATTTCATGTTTAATTTCTTTACCAATTACACTTTTAACAATGTTAAATACTTCAAGCGTGGAATATCTTTCTCCAGATGATATATTAAATGATGGAATGTTGTTTGTTTCTTCCCCGTATGCAAGAATGCTAGCGTATGCTGAAACAACATCTTTAACGTTAATGTATTCTCTAATATCTCTTCCATCATTTCTTATTGTAAATAATGCATCTTCTTTGTATGCTTTTACAATTCCAGGAATTAATCTTTGTGTATTGTTATCACCAGTTCCATAAATGTTGCAGGCGCGGGTAGTAACAATTGGCATATTATAAGTATTTCTATATGAGTTACACATAATATCTGTAATAGACTTAGAGGCATCGTAAGGATATATGCCATTAAGAATGTGATCTTCAAAATATTCATCATTGGTCAATTCACCATAGGCTTTATCGCTAGAGGCAACAATGATTGACTTGCACTCTTTATATTCTCTCAATGACTCAAGAACATTTAAAGTTCCAACAGCGTTTGTATAAAATGTATTGTATGGGTATTTGATTGAATCATAAGCCTGTGTCTGTGCTGCAAGATGAATAAAATAATCTGGTCTTGATTTTTCTATAAAGAAATCAACATCTGCTTTATTATTAATACTTCCATACACTTTGTTTACATCTTTAGACAATTCTGTGCGACTATGCTCATCCTTTAGCAGTACAAATACGTTATAATCTAATAATAGGTAATGGTTTGATAGGTGAGATCCAAGTAGCCCTGTGGCACCAGTTATTGCTATATTTTTCATTTTACCCCTAGTTCACTTATAATTGTACCCCATCTATGAACATAAGTGTGCTCTTTTTTTGTTCTTTCGTGTCCGTTAAGTCTGATTGCTTCTCTTGATACCCCGTCTAATAAATACTTATCTATCTTATTTTTTAGATCTTCAAGGTTACCGTGTTCATAAAATACAATCTCATTTTCATCTTTAAAGTATTCCTCAAGTCCTTTGATGCGGGGATAAATAGTAAACCCACCGCGACCAGTACTCTCAAACAACCTATCACTAGTGTAGTAAGGATAGTTAAAGTTAATGTTTAAACTATCACCTATCGCTACCTTGCTTTTAGCATAGATACGGTTTAACGCATCTCCACGCATAGTTCCAGTGTCGCCATCTCCACCAACGTGTAGAAATTTTTTGCCGTATGTCTTTCTTAAAAAGTCTATCAATTCTGGACGGTATTTATGTTCATGATGATAACCCTTACTACCAACAAAGATAATATCGTTTTCAAAGTTATGTGGATCATACTCTTCATGAATGTAACACTCTTTGTCATACACTCCAGCAGGAAGAAAATGCCCTTTAACCTGTGTGTTTTCATTAAACCAATCACACATCAATTTATCTGTAGCAAAGAAGTGACCGATGTTTGTGTAAAAGTCATCATTCTTTAAATCTTTCTCACGTTCAATTCCAAACCACAAATCTAAATGATAGGTCATGGTTGGTATGCCAGCAGCCTTTAATTCTTTTAGCACATCAGTCATAGACCTAGATCCTGGAGTCTGCCATCTATGTGTGTGTACCCATATGAATAAATCAGAGTTTAATGCTGCACTTAATATTTCTGTGCTACCCGCTTTTTTCTCTTGCAATTTTTGCACGGTATGTCCAAGAGACTCCAAAGACTTGGAGTGATGATTCTCACTGCTATAAGGTACCTCAAAGTTACCAAGAAAAACTATATTACCCATTTTATATTAAATTATTCTTAATCTCTTCAATTATATATTTTTTATGTTTGAGCATAGAGTAATACTCTTGTAAAGGTCTATTTTTTATTTTTCTATGGTTTTTTGAAACATTTACATCTAATAAATATTTTTTTATTTTTTCATTAACCATAAATTGTTTAAAAATAATTTTATCATCTGTCTGAAATTTTATATACTGATAGATTTCATCCTGATTGATGTTAAATTCATTAATGTTAGGTTTTAAATAAAAACCAAATTCCGTTGCACGAAACCATTTTCCAATATCAAAAGTTCCAGGAACTGGAATACAGGTTTTTGTTATGTTATTATCTTCTAGGTATGGAAACACACTGGCAGACATATTTAAAGATTTTTTTTCTGTAAAAAATACGTAACTTTGACTAAAAGAAAAAAGTTTATCTATATTAGATCGCACTAATACATGCTTATTAAAAAATTCTTGATCATACATTTTTGAAATAACTTGTCCTGTATCTTTTAATATTTCAAAACTATAATCGTATAAAGATTTTATAGAAAATGTATTTTTTGTATAATCTTTTACTGCTGGACACAATTCTGCTTGCGTATTTTTATCTTTTATGTTTTTTATAAAAGTTTTATATACTGAATTTGGCTCTTCTGCTCTAAACCATTCATCTTCATTGCAAGCCCAATAAATTATTGTTGACATTATATTCTTTCGTTTTCTCCTCTAGCAATTGCAGCAGAGGCTTCAAATGCTTTTTGTGTCCTACGAGATTTTAAAAATCCTCTTGTTTTCCAAAGAGGAATGGTTGCTTCAATATCTTTGGCTATTTGCTCTCTTATTTCTTTTACAGTAAAAACAACAAAATTCCAAACATCTTCTTTTTGTTTGTCGTTAAGTTCTTCAGTCCAATTAGTCATCTTCTTCCTCAAATTCTTTTAAAGCAGCAGAATTAGTATAGCAATTAGAACAGTCTTCATTTATTAATTTACTGCCACAGGAATTGCAAAACATATTATATTATATCAAATGTCTATTTATTAAAATCTATT
>Ga0214917_10004803_pt1 | contig 14804 bp, 12 predicted proteins | sample LL_1208_BB_MetaG_FD_177983 | JGI IMG/M metagenome (GOLD analysis project Ga0214917, IMG submission 177983) | Freshwater microbial communities from Lake Lanier, Atlanta, Georgia, United States - LL_1208_BB | ecosystem: Environmental > Aquatic > Freshwater > Lake | place: USA: Georgia | collected... | reverse complement strand
GAGGGTCAGATGGGAAATTCGGAGGTCGGCCACCTGAACCTTGGCGCCGGTCGGATCGTTTATCAGGAACTCACCCGCATCAACCTCGCAATCGGCGATGGCTCCCTCGCCAAGGATCGTGTCCTGCAGGAAGCCATCTCTGCCGCCTCCGGCAAGCGCCTCCACTTGATCGGACTCGTTTCCGACGGCGGTGTCCATTCCCACCTCGATCACCTCCTCGCCCTTCTCCGGATCGCCGGCCAATCCGGCTCCTCGGAACTCTTCGTCCACGCTATCACCGACGGGCGCGACGTCTCCCCCACCTCCGGCCGCGAATTCCTCCGAACCCTCGAGCAGGCCGTCGCCAAAATCCCCAAAGCCCGCGTGGCCACCGTCATCGGCCGTTATTACGCCATGGACCGCGACAAACGCTGGGAACGTGTCCAGCTCGCCCACGATCTTTTCCTCGAAGGCAAAGGCGCCGCCGGAACGTCCGGCGAGGCCGCCCTCGCCGCTTCCTACGCCGCCGGAGTCACCGACGAATTCGTCAAACCCTTCGTCCTCCCGGGGATCACCGCCCCGGTCATCCGGGATGGTGATGTTCTTTTCTTCTTCAACTTCCGGGCCGACCGCATGCGCCAGATCGTCCGCTCCCTTGCCGATCCCTCCTTCAACGAGTTCCCCATCACCCGCCGGCCCAAAACAAAATTTTTCACCCTTACCCCGTATGAGGCCGACTTCACCCGCCTCGGCATCCGCCATCTCTTCTCTCCCGTGGAGATGAACGACCTCCTGGGTGAGGTCGTCGCCGCCCAGGGCCTGAAACAGGCCCGCATGGCCGAAACAGAGAAATATCCCCACGTCACCTACTTCTTCAATGGCGGCAAGGAGACTCCCAACCCCGGCGAGGAACGCATCATGGCTCCTTCCCCAAAAGTGGCCACCTACGACCTTCAGCCCGAGATGAGCGCCATTCCTCTCACCGAAAAAGTTGTCGAGCGAATCGAAAAGGGTCTGGATGACTTGATTATCCTGAACTACGCCAATCCGGACATGGTCGGCCACACGGGTGTCCTCAACGCGGCCATCAAGGCCGTTGAGACCATTGATGCCTGCACCGGCCGCGTCCTCGATGCCCTCCTGAAAAAAGGCGGCAAGGCCCTGGTCACCGCCGACCACGGGAACTGCGAACAAATGCTTCAGAGAGACGGCTCTCCCCATACCGCCCACACCACCAACCTCGTCCACTGTCTCTACGTCGCGGCCGACTCCGGCCAATTCAAGGTGGCCGATGGCATCCTTGCCGATGTGGCCCCCACCCTTCTGGAGATGCTCGGCCTCGCCAAACCATCCGCCATGACAGGCTCGTCCCTGCTTCAAAAAAAGTAAGCGGTTATATTTCCAAGCCCAATCCTCATCCCAAACCACCGGGACACAATTTGAAAAAAGTTAATCCTAAGTCAAAAAGCGCACCGGCCTTGGCCATGACGGCCAACGAGATTCGCATCGAGCAGGCCGAGCGTCGCCTCTACGCCATCCTGGACCGGCAAACCCGCCTCATTGAGGGCCTCATGAAATCCATCAAGACCGAAGATCTTGAGGAGGATCTCCAGAAAAATCTCAAGGAAACTAATGGCATGCTGGATGACTGCTTTTGGCAGTTTCTCGGCCCTCTCGAACCTGGCGACCGCGTCGTTTCCGCCTACGACAACAAGATGACCGAGGGGACCGTGATCAGCATCCAGAAGGAATCCGCCCACAAGGACTACGGGTCCGCGGTGGTTGAATTCCCGGCCGAGGAGCCCAGGACCATGGATGTCTGCGAGCTGGTCAAGGTCCGCGGCCCCGTCCTCCCCACCGATTCGGTCATTCCCGGGCCGAATTAATTTTTGCTGATTTTTCCGGCAGGGCCACCGGCTCTCGCCATCCACCGAAACATCGGTACGGCTTCCTCAAAATAATACATTCCATCCATCCCCATCTTTCCAAACTCCCCGTAGCCGTGCCCGAGAAAGACCCCCTCCACTCCGGCGTTCCTTGCCGTCTGCAGATCCACCTCGCTGTCGCCGACAAACAGGTGCCTTCCCCGCGGGGCCCGTAGCTGACGGAACGCCTGTTGCAAAGGCCGCGGATCCGGCTTGCGGAATCCTTCCTCCCCGCTCACCACGGTCCGGATCCATCTCCCCCATCCCAGTTCCTCCACCAACGCTCTGGCCGCCCGCCCGTCCTTGTTCGTGCATAAGCCCAGCTTCCACCCTTTTTGGACCAGCCGCCTTAAGCCGTCATCTACCCCGGGAAACGATCTGGTGCCGCCCTTCGGGTTTTTTCGGTACTCCTCCAGATATTGCCGCGTCAGGATCCCCACCTCTTTCACCCCGGCTGATTCTCCTGTCAGTTTCCACGCCCGCTCGATCAACGTCCGTGGCCCCTTACCAATCAACTCGCGTGTATGTTCTTCGGAAATCACCTCTCGGCCGTGGCCTTGCAGCACCCTCCCCAAGGCCCGGGAAATATCCCCCAGGGAATCCGCCAGTGTTCCGTCCAAATCAAAAACCGCAAATCCGCTGAACGCTCGATCCATGGGATGATTTCTTGGCTTCGTAGGCCTGCCGAAATCCGAATTTCCAAATGGAAAATCAAAATGGAAGGGTCCGCGCCACCCCACCCCTACAACTTTCTCAATTCTGAAATCCCATACGCCTTCCGGATTTCCTCCTGTCTGGCTTTCACCTCTGAGGCATCCAACACCAACTTCCCGGGATCATCCGTGAACTCAAAAATCAGATTTCCTTCCTTTACGGAGTCCAGCACCTCCGCCAACTGCGCGAGGCTTCGGATTTCCGTCCCATTCACATTCTTCAGCACGAGGCCGGAGTAATGCTGGTATCCCAAATTGATCGCTGCCGGCAAAACCTGGCTCAGGAACACCACCTTCTTTTCCGGATCCGGTCGTTTCTCCTGCTGGAAGCTAAACAGCTCCACCAACCTTTGGGGGGCACGTTCGGTCCACTTCTCTCCCCACTCCTGCAAATACGCCCCCGTGAGTTGCTGAAACACGAGCCCGCCCAAGACCAGGTAACGCGGTTGGGTGTCGAACGCCAGGGTGGGAATCGCCGCTTCATCCCGCGCCCGCCGATCATACGTACCGGCTAACTCCATCTCTTTCCCATCCCGTGAAACCAAGAATTTCGCCTGCGAGCCCACCTTGGGCCGGACCCTCACGAGATTTCCGATCGCGGTCAGACCGTACAGCGGATCCCGGTAGTTCCCGTCCTCATCCAGTTTCATGCCGTCCACGGAAAGGATCACGTCCCCCTCCTTGAGCCCGGCCCGGCCTGCCGTCCCCCGGGGATTCACCCGCGTCACCAGGATGCCCCCGCTCTTCGGCGCCTTGACCTCCTCCCGCAGGTTCGGATCCCGCAGCGTCGTCCAGCTCACCCCCAAAGTCGGGAAACCCTCATACTTCCCGTCTGCCACGTCCTGCAGGAAGCGGTCGATCATCGGACCCGGAATCGCCGTCCCTTCCTGCGAATCCCGATCGTACATCATCACCATCCCGACCAGCTGGTTCTGCCGGATCAACGGCAACGTGTAGCTGTCATCGCGTTTGGGCAAAGAAACCCGCACCCCGTACTGAAGGAATCCCGCCTCGTCATTCGGATATCTTCCCACTCCGACCGTCAGAATCTCCGCCTGGTTTCGCAAAAGCTCCCCGTTACGCTCCAGCTGCCAAACCTCCGCCGTGTCCCCAGCCTTTAAGGCCGGCCCCAGCGCCAAACCTTTGAATCCCTTCAAGAACTCCGCTTTCTCGGGGCGCAATACCGCCAGATTGGCCTCGTAATCGATCGCCTCCACTTCCGCCGCACACTTCTCGGCTGACCCCGGCTTCTCCAGGCCCACCTCCGTGCGGTTCGCCACCAGTGCCGCCGTCACCAAAACCTTCCCGCCCGGCAAGACCACACCGATTCCGTTCAGCCCGTACGGAGCCTTCTTCTGCCACGGACGGAACTGGTCATAAGGTTGGATCGCCGCCCGTACCCGTACCACCGAACCTTGGGCTTCGTCTTGCTCAGCGGCCCAAGCGGCCGACGCCAGGAACAACCCCAAGATCATCGCCCAAGCCCTCACTTCTTTTCCTCCTGTGAATACGATCCCTTCGCCAAACGTCGGCTCCCCACTTCGGTCCGGCTCGCTTCGGAAATCCCGTACTGGGCCATGATGCGTGGGGTCGACCGGTCCACCTCTTCCCGCTTCAACACCGCCGGCCGTGAATCTCCCTCAAACCTGATCACCGATCGTTCCCCGTTGGCCGCCAGCGCCGGCTCCACATCCGCCAACGTTCGGATCTTCCGGCCGTTGATCTCGCGGACGATTTGTCCAGCCAGCCCCCGCAGATACACGTTGGATGGATCGGGCAGGACCGCGGACAAAATCACCGGCTCCGGCGTTTCCCTGTACATCTGGTCGGTCGCAAACATCGTGTACTTCTGCTTGAGCCGCAGGTCCGCACTGCCGGCCAGCACCGCCATCAGGTTTGCCGTCAAGGGTTGGAACACCAACCCCCCGTACAACACATACCGGGGGGGAGGCTCGTACAAAATCTCGTACATCGAAAACATATCCGCCGGCTTGAGCGGCACGTTGACCGTCTCCGTCTGGCCGCCCCGCCATACCTCCAGTCTCACTTCTTCCCGGGAAAATTTCCGCTCCACGATCTCCTCAAGCTGCACCGGTTTCCCCTCCAACCGAACCGACCCGTCACTCTCAATCGGATGCCCGTCGATCGAAAGCAGCACATCCCCCTTGTTTAAATACCCGTCGGACGAACCTTCGGAAAAGACGTCGGTGACCACCACGCCGCGCCCGTCATTGGCAAGACCCAGATACTTGCGCATCGCCGGGTTTTCCAGCGGCATCCATCGTACCGCGATGTCCACATAGTAGTCGTACCGGCCGTCCTCCACATCCTTGAGGAAACGCCGGATCACCGGCGTCGGGATCATGTAGCCGACGTTCTGGGCCACGTCCCCGCGAAAACCCTGGAACGCCACCCCTACCACCTTGTCTGACTGCATCACCGGGCCACCGCTGTTGCCCGGGTTGATCGCCGCATCGATCTGGATGGCCAGATGCGACTCCCTGCCCGAATGCGTGTAGGCGTTGTAATCGATGCGGCTCACCACCCCGCGCGTCACGGAAAGGCGGTCTCCCCCAATGGGAAAGCCGTAGACACTTACCACTGACTCCAATTCCGGGATTCCGCCCAGATCCAGATGCGTCGTGCCCTTGAAAAAGGCCGGATCCTCAACCTCCAGCATGGCCAAGTCACAATCGTGGGCCACGTACTTTACCTTTGCCGCGTACCGGCGCGGGTCGGCCTCCCGCTGGACCGTGATGTTACGCGCCCCACTGATCACGTGGGCGTTGGTAATGATCCTTTTTCCCGCCACGATGAAGCCGGCTCCACGACCCGAGGAAACCGTCCCGGGATTCCAGGGAAGGCGATAGTCCCAAACTTGGGACGTCACCTCCACCATCACCGTGTTTTTCTTCGCCTCGTGGAGTTGCCCGTCCTTGGCACAGCCTGAAATCACCGCGCCCAAAATGGCTAGGAACCAACATTTCATTGGCCTTGCATCATAAGCCCAAAGCGTGGGTTGGCGAATTACGTTTCTCTAATTTTTCCCGACCGGTAGGGTTTCCTGATGAGTCCATGGTTGATCCTGGCCGTTGCAATTCTACTCGAACTTTCCGGAACGATCTGCCTGAAGCTTTCTCACGGTTTCACCCGGCTGGCCCCATCCTTGGGTGTGGTCATTTTCTATCTCGGCAGTTTTTATCTGATGGGCCAATCCCTCAAAACCATGGAGGTGGGCGTTGTTTACGCCATCTGGTCCGGAGTGGGCACCGCCCTGATCGCCGTCGTTGGCATCCTCGCCTTTGGTGAATCCGTCACCGCCTTCAAAATCCTTGGACTGCTCATGATTATCGGCGGAACCTTCCTTTTGCGGTTCGCATCCGCCCAAACTTAAAGCGTCCCGAAGATCCGGTCCCCCGCATCCCCCAGCCCCGGCACGATGTACCCGTGATCATTGAGCTTGGGGTCGATGGCTGCGGTAAACACTGGGATGTCCGGATGGTGCCGGTGAAAATTCCGCACTCCTTCCCTTGCCGCCAGCAGACACATGAATCGGATGCTTCTTGCCCGCGCCCCCTTCAACCGGTCCGCCGCCGCGACTGCCGAATGCCCGGTCGCCAGCATGGGATCCATTAAAATCAGATCCCGGTCCCGCAAAGTCTTGGAAGCCTTAAAGTAGTACTCCACCGGTTCCAGCGTACGATGATCGCGGTAGATCCCGATGTGGGCCACCCGGGCGGAGGGAAACATCCGCAGCATCCCATCCAGCAATCCCATGCCGGCTCTCAAAATCGGGACCAACACCATCTTTTGCCCCTTCAGCACGGGGGCATTCATTCTGCCCATGGGGGTGGTGATGGTTTTTTTACCCAAAGGAAAATCTCGGGTCACTTCGTAGGCCATCAACATCGCCACTTCGCTGGCCAACGCCCGGAACTCGGTCACGCTGGTTCCTTTTTCCCTCATCAAGGTCAGCTTGTGTTGCACCACGGGGTGTCGGATGACGTGAATCTTGGCTTTCGTCATGAATACCTCAGACGTTGAATCGGAACTCCATCACGTCCCCATCCTGGACCACGTACTCCTTGCCTTCCACCCGCAGTTTTCCAGCCTCCCGCACTTTCGCCATTGTGCCCGCCGCCTTGAGGTCGGCAAACGCCACCGTCTCGGCCGCGATAAATCCCCTCTCGAAGTCCGTGTGGATCACGCCCGCCGCTTGTGGGGCACGGTCCCCCGCATGGATCGTCCAGGCCCGACTCTCCTTCGGCCCCGTCGTCAGATAAGTCCGCAGCCCGAGCAAATCGTATGTCGCCCGGATCAACGCCCCCACACCCGACTCCGTCACGCCCAGCCCCGCCAAATACTCCTTTCCCTCCGCCTCAGGCAAGTCCACCAGTTCCGACTCGATCTGCGCGCTCACCACCACCGCTTTGCTGGCCAACCGCTGCTGACAGTATTCCTCCACTTTCTTCACCTGCTCCCCCGTCTTCCCGGATCGGTCCCCTTGGGTCAGCGCCCCAAGGTTCTCCTCCTTCACGTTGCAGGCAAAAAGGGTCGGCTTGGAGGTGAGGAGAAAGAAGCCTTTCGCAATTTTTGCCTCCTCATCGGTCATCGGCAGGGTCAGCGCCGGGCAGCCCGCATCCAGGTGTTTCTTCAACTTTTCCAACAGGGCCAGCTCCGCCTTGGCGGCGGCATCCCCCGCCTTTGCCGCCTTGCTCGGCTTTTCCAGTCGCTTGGTCACAGCCCCAAGGTCGGCCAAAACCAGTTCCGTCATGATCGTCTCAATGTCCCGCAATGGATCCACTGAACCCGCCACGTGATGAATGTCCGCATCCTCAAAACAGCGCACGACCTGGACAATCGCGTCCACTTCCCGGATATGGGTTAAAAACTGATTTCCCAGACCCTCACCCTGGCTGGCCCCCTTGACCAGTCCGGCGATGTCGACCAATTCAATCGAAGCCGGCACCACCTTCTCGCTCTTGGACATGGTGGCCACCCAATCCAGCCGGATGTCCGGCACGGTCACCACGCCCACATTGGGCTCGATCGTGCAGAAAGGGTAATTGGCCGCCTGTGCCTTGCGGGTCCGCGTCACCGCGTTGAAGAGCGTGCTCTTCCCCACATTCGGCAAACCAACGATTCCCGCGCGGACCATCCGGAATCCTAGGCTTTTCGTCCTCCACCGTCACGCCTTGGGTTAGATCAAATGGAAAGGTTAAGATTAAGTCATCTTCAGGCTCCAACTTTCGACTCCCTCTTAATCTTAATCCTCATCCTTCCACCCAACCCCTTATCCAATATCCCATATACCATATCCGATCCTAAACCTTCCCCTTGCCCGGCTTTTTCTCCATAAGTTCCCCATGCGTCTCCCCGTCGATCTTCCCGCTTGGAATTCGTTGCAGGCCCATGCCGCCGCCCTGCGGGAAACGCACATGCGCGATCTCTTCGACAAAGATGCAAAACGCGCCGAAACCTTCTCCCTTCGCTGGAACGATATCCTGGTCGACTACTCCAAAAACCGGATCACCGCCGAAACCCTCTCCCTGCTCCACCAACTCCTGAAGGAGGCCAAAGTCGGGGAGTTGCGCGACCGAATGTTTCGCGGCGAAACCATCAACTTCACCGAAAACCGCTCGGTCCTCCACATCGCCTTGCGCCGACCCACCGACCAACCCCTGAAGGTTGCGGGGAGGGACGTCATGCCGGAGGTCGAGAAAGTCCGGCACCAGATGAAAACCTTTTCGGAAAAGGTCCGCTCCGGCGAATGGAAAGGCTACACCGGCCAACCGGTCTCCGACATCGTCAACATCGGTATCGGGGGGTCCGACCTAGGTCCCGTCATGGTCACGGAGGCGCTGAAGCCCTACGCCCGGCGCGACTTGAAGCTTCACTTTGTCTCCAATATCGACTCCACCCACCTGGTGGAGGCCCTCCGCACCTGCCGCCCGACCACCACCCTTTTCCTTGTCGCCTCCAAAACGTTCACCACCCAGGAAACCCTGACGAACGCCCACTCCGCCCGGAAATGGTTCCTCGAAGAGGCCCGGGAGGAAAAACATATCGCCAAACATTTCGTGGCCCTGTCCACCAACGAGGCGGAGGTGCGGAAGTTCGGGATCGATCCCGTGAATATGTTTCCGTTTTGGGACTGGGTGGGTGGCCGCTACTCGCTCTGGTCCGCCATCGGGTTGAGCATCGCCCTCTCGATTGGCTACGAGCGCTTTGCCGAGCTGTTGGCCGGAGCCCATGCCATGGACGAGCACTTTCTGAAAACTCCAGCGGAACAGAACCTGCCCATGACCCTCGCCCTTCTGGGGATCTGGTACAACAACTTCCACGGGGCCCAGACCCACGCGATTCTTCCCTACGACCAATACCTTCACCGCTTCCCTGCCTACTTCCAGCAGGGTGACATGGAGAGCAACGGCAAACGGGTGGACCGGGATGGAAAACCGGTCGCGTGGGACACCGGTCCGATCATCTGGGGTGAACCCGGCACCAACGGCCAACACGCCTTCTACCAACTCATCCACCAGGGAACCAAACTGATTCCGTGCGACTTTCTCGCCTCCGTGGAGACCTTCAACCCGATAGGCAAACACCATGACATCCTCCTGGCTAACTTCTTCGCCCAAACCGAGGCCCTCATGAAGGGCAAGACCGAACCCGAAGCCCGGGTTGAGCTGGAAAAAGAAGGACTTAAGGGAGAGGCGTTGGAAAAACTTCTCCCTCACAAAGTGTTTCCAGGAAACCGCCCCACCAACTCCATCCTCGTCCAGCGGTTTGACCCCAAGACCCTCGGCGCCCTCATCGCCCTCTACGAGCATAAGATCTTCGTCCAAGGTGCGGTCTGGAACATCAACTCCTACGACCAGATGGGCGTGGAGCTGGGCAAGCAGTTAGCCAAAAAGATCGAACCGGAGCTGGAAAATACCGGCCCGGTCACCTCCCACGATTCCTCCACCAATCTCCTCATCAACGACTACAAGCGCCGCTCCCATCGCGTCTGACTATTTTTTCCACGGAAGGCGGCCCTGCGGCCACCATCCTCACCTCAAAATCTTTTCCCCCAGCCACGCCAGCGCCAAACCTCCCGCGACGCTGGCCAAAATATAAATCCAGGCCATCACGCCTTCCCCCCGCTTGAACAGATACATTGTCTCCATCCCAAAAGCGGAGAATGTGGTGAAGCCTCCCAGGAATCCTGTGACCAAAAAATACCGCAGGGACACCCCCAGCATCGTCCGATTCTCCACCCAGCCATAGATCATCCCGATCAGCAGACACCCGAGCCAGTTCACCCCCAAGGTAGCCCAGGGAAACTTGGCTGCCGGATGGTGATGTACCACCCACGCCCCGGCGGCAAAACGCAGAAACGAGCCCATTCCTCCCCCCACCATCACCGCCGCCGCATGCTTCCAAAATTCCAAGTTCACATAACCACTTTCCCCCAAGCCCCCGATTCCCCCAATCCAAAACCCCGCTTGTGGTTCTTGGGTGGGTTATTATACATTTGTATAACAAATGCTTTCCTACGCCCCGCTCAACATCCGCTCCCACTACAGCTTCCATGACTCTCTTCTCTCGGTCCGGCAGATCGTGGCCCGGGCGGGGGAACTAGGCCTCCCTGCCGTCGGCCTCACCGATCCCAATCTCCACGCCTCGGTCGAATTCTTTCTCGCCGCCCGGGAAGCCGGGATCCAACCCGTCCTCGGGGCCGAGGTCACCCCGGCACCCGACCGCGGCACGCCGCTCCCCCGACCCGTCCTCCTCTACGTCCAAAACCAAACCGGCTACGCCAACCTCTGCCAGATTCTTTCCGAACCCCGCCCCAGCCGCTCCTTTCTCCGTGACCACGCCTCCGGCCTGATCCCGATACCCTCCCCCGGCCGCCCGCCTTGGGCCCGAAACCCTTCCTCCCCCACACCCCTCTTCCTCCCCGAGATCCGCTATCTCCACTCCCGGGACCGTGCCGCCTACGAGATCATCCAGTCCATCCGCACCCTTACCCGGATCGGCCAGGAAGATCCCCGCAAACGCCGGGGAGACTTTTCCTTTCCCTCCCCCGCCGAAGCCCTCCGCCGCTGCGGGGGCGATCCCGGCCCGCTCCGCGAGACCCTCCGCCTCGCCGAGCAGTGCTCCTTCTCCTTCGATCTCGGCGGCCTCCGCTTCCCCCGCTTCTCCCCGCCCGACAACTCCGCTCCCGCCGCCTTCCTCCGCCGTCTCATCGTCGACGGAGCCCGCCGCCGTTACGGCGCCAAGCCCTCCCTGCATCGCCGGGTCCTCCGCCAACTGACCGAGGAGCTGCGAATTATCGCCGAGGTGGGTTACGCTGATTATTTCCTCCTTGTCTGGGACCTGCTCCAGGAATGCCGCCACCGCGGAATCGACTGGATCACCCGCGGCTCCGCCGCCGACTCCCTCGTCTGCTACTGCCTTGGTATCTCCGGCGTCTGCCCCGTCCGTTTCGACCTCTACTTCCGCCGTTTCCTCAACCGCGACCGCATGGCCATGCACAAACTGCCGGACATCGATATCGACTTTCCCCATGACCGCCGCGAAGAGGTCATCGGGATCCTCTTTCACCGGCACGGCTCGGACCACTGTGCCGTGGTCGGCGGCTTTTCCACCTACCAGGCGCGCTCCGCCCTCGCCGAAATCGCCAAGAGCCTGGGCGTTTCGGAGTTCCAGATCCGCCGTTTCACCGAACACGTCCCGCGCGTCCGCGCCCGGGACCTCCCCGCCGCCTTGGCGGAAAGCCGCGAATGCGCCGAACTTCCGATCAGGGAAAATCCCTACGCCTTCGCCATGGAGCTGGCCGGCCGGCTCGACGGCTTCCCCCGCTACCCCAAAATGCACCCTTGCGGGGTGGTACTCTCCGGCCCGCCGATCACCGATCTCACCCCCGTCTTTCCTTCCGCCTCCGGTTGGCCGGCAACCCATCTCGACATGCACGCGGTCGAGAACCTCGGGTTGGTGAAAATGGACATTCTCGGCCAGGCCGGTCTTTCCGTTCTGCGGGATGCCTGCACGTCCCTCCGCAGCCGCGGTCTCCACGCCCGGTTCGGCGTCTCGGCCGAACCCCTCACTCCCAGCCCGCTAGCCCAGCCGCCCTTACCTTCTTCCGCGCTGGATCTGGAGCGGTTGGCTCCGTGGGAGGATCCGGAAGTCTGGAAGATGATCGGCTCTGGAGGTGCCCGCGGTGTTCACCATGTGGAAAGCCCGGCCATGACCACCCTGAACCGGATGTGCCGGACGCGCGACATCGACTGCCTCATCGCCATCGTCTCCGTGATCCGACCCGGTGCCGCCAACGAGCTAAAAAAAGAGGAGTTCGCCCGCCGCTACCAGGGGTTGGCTCCCGTTGCCTGTTTGCATTCCTCACTAGAACCGATCCTCCGCTCCACCTTTGGATTGATCGCCTATGAGGAGCACGTGCTCCAGATCTGCGAGGCGTTCGCCGGCCTCGATGCCGGCCGGGCCGACGTGCTCCGGCGCAGTCTGATCAAACAAGACATGGCCACCGTGGAAAGGTTGGGACATGAATTCAGCCGTGCCGCCCGCGAAAAGGGCCGGCCGATGGAAGACATCGAAAGGGTTTGGAATCTGCTTCTCGGCTTCCAGGGGTACGCCTTCTGCCGGGCCCACTCCACCGCCTACGGCGTCGAGGCCTACCAAGCCGCGGTCCTCAAGCGCTATCATCCGAAAGAATTCCTTGCCGCCGTTCTCACCCACGGAAAAGGTTTCTATTCACGGTTGGCCTACACGCTGGAGTGCCGGCGGCTGGGAATCGGGATCCTCCCGCCAGACGTCTCCCGTTCCGATTCCCATGTATTTCTTCCGGAATCCGAAGGCATCCGGATGCCGTTGGCCGTGATCCGGGACGTGGGCGATGCCCTGCCAAGACGAATCCTGCGGGAACGCAGCGTCCGGACATTCGATTCCCTGATCGACTTTCTGGATCGGGTCCGCCCGGATGCGGAGGCGATGGCATCCCTGCTCCGCGCGGGGGCGTTGGACGTGTTTCAACCCTCAAGAACGCGGCTGTTTTGGAACTGGCGCCGCCACGGGGCTTCCCATGGAAAGCCGGGCAAAGAGTTGCCGATCCTTTTCCCCAATGACAAAGACCTGCCTGGGCAACTCGAGGAGCCGGGTCGGATCCAAAAACTAAAGGACGAAATGGAACTGCTGGGCTTCACCGCATCCGGCCACCCGCTCGACTTGTATCCGGACATCGATTGGAGCCGATACGTACCCCTGAGGGAACTGGAAAAGCATCCGAACCGATGGGTGCGCACCTGCGGCCTGATCGTGGCCGAGCGATCCCACCGGCAAGCGGACGGCCGACTGATGAAGTTTCTCACCCTCGCCGACCGGACCGGCATGGTGGAAACAGAACTTTTTGCCGATACCTACCGCCGTTGGGGCGCCGTAACGGCCCAACACCCCGTGGTGGCCGTTTCCGGTCGCGTCGACCCCTTCGCCAACGGAAACGGGTTCACGTTGCGGGTGGAAAAGGTCGAAAAACCCTATCTGCATGCTTCCGGCTCATGGAGGGCGGCCCGTGGCCCCTTCAAACCTTCCTCCGCCCTATAGACCCCTCGATTCGATATCCCGTAAACGAAACGAAAAACCCATCCCCGCGCCGGTTAGCCCTTCAACGCTGTCCGCCCATACCTCACCCCCGAAATCCAACCACCGATCACCACCATGGCGCTCAAGCAAAGCGTCCCCGCATGGTGACCCACCACCGGAAGAATCTTCACCCCCTCGGTGACCTCGCCGGCAATCACGAACAGGGTTTGGCAGAACCAAACGGTTCCACCCAAGGCCGCCGCCATCTCCAGTAGTCCGCGGAGCCGTGCTCCGTGGCGAAAAGTTCCGAGGCCCGGAAGGACGGTGGCGTTCAGGCCGAGACAGTTCCGGGCCTTCTCGGTGTCAGCGAGAATTGGGGGTTCCGGGACGGAAGATATGGTCATAGGCGGCCATCGTGGCCAACAGGGTGAGAGGAATGGTGACAAAGAGTCCGATCACCAGACAAAGAACTCCGAGCAGGTTGAGAAACGCGAGCAGGATCAAAAGAATGAAATAGCGGAGCAGATTGGCCCTCACTCCGTGCCAGCTGGTCTTCAGCGCATCCCAGAAATCCATCGAGCTGCACGCCGCCAGAGGCACGGCCAAAGACCACAGCAGCAGCAAATACAACATGGCGAGGAATCCACCCAAAACCGGCAGGGCCATCGCGGCGGCCAAACCGGGGCGCTGCACCAGTTTCGACCAGTCCATGCCCTCCGCTCCGGCCGCCAGAGCCACCGCTGGAATCAGTCCGAGTAGGAACGGCCCAAACGCGAGCAGGTTGGAAACGGTGGTGGCAAGAAAACAGGGCAGGAATCTTTCCCTGACGGTGCTCGTCACATCCCCTGCCCCGGCGGCAGAACCGTGCAGCGACTGGCGACAAAAATAATAAAGCCCCCCCAGAATGGGACCGTTGAGAAGGAAGGCCAGGATCAGTCCGGCTACCGGAATGTTGTTCATCAGGAACTGGGCAAGGAAAGTCAGCACCACCACACCGGTGATCCGCCATGGGTCCTTACGGTAGGCCTGCCAGGCGGCGGAGAGACTGGCCCGAACCCCCAGATCGCCCTGGATGGCGTAATGCCGTGGACCCGCCGGCCGCCCAAGGGTGGGGGGGGAAGCGGCGGTTTTGGGAAAAAATTCATCCAACGTACCTAGTTCCCTCCACTCCTGCTCCCCTTCCCGTTTCACCTTGGTCTTGGCATCGGCCCGCCCCTCCCGGATCCAGCGCTCCACTTCCGTGGGAGGTACCGGGCCATAGGTTTTGCCGTCCCCGCCAATGATCGAATACATCCTGTCATCATCGGAAAGCCGGTCCGCTCCTCAAGCCTCTTTTATTCCCAACTTATCCGACTGGCCTTTCGGGAACCGTTGGCGGGAGTCTCACGGGACGTCATAAAAAAACCATGCGTCTCGCCCCATTTGCGCTCATCGCCGGCTTTGCTTTGCAATCCATCGCCCAGGAGTCGCAGCCTCTGGAGACACCCTACAGCCCGTTTGATTTCGACAACTACCGCCGCACCCCCTTGCAGGCCCGACAAACGTCCAATACCTGGGCCAGCAAGGAAAGCACTGACCTGCAGCGGGGCCTGATCGCTGGAGAACG
>Ga0214917_10004801_pt1 | contig 14806 bp, 25 predicted proteins | sample LL_1208_BB_MetaG_FD_177983 | JGI IMG/M metagenome (GOLD analysis project Ga0214917, IMG submission 177983) | Freshwater microbial communities from Lake Lanier, Atlanta, Georgia, United States - LL_1208_BB | ecosystem: Environmental > Aquatic > Freshwater > Lake | place: USA: Georgia | collected... | reverse complement strand
GCCCACCAGAAAAACTTGGGGTTCTAAAAGGCGTAAAAAGTTTAACCCCGCGCGAAAGTCCTCGGAGATGTTTGCGGCCCGATCCCCTGCGTCTGGATTCCGCATCGCCCCGGCACGAAGAGCCGCTAGGTCTATGGCATCCCCTAGATGAAGCGTAGTGTCTGGCTTGTATCTGCGCTTAAATTCAAGCGCGGCCTTAGTAGCCTTGGCATCTGCAAGATGGCCGTGGGAACAGGACACGGCCATGAATTTCTTCCATCCCCTCATTCCTTGCCCACCAACATCTCATACGCCAACCGACAATTTTCTCTGGCAGTTGTGGCGCATACGCTTTCGTCCTCGGCTCCGTCTTTTAGTAGGCAGATCAAAGCGTGCATTTGTTGTCGCAGGGTAAAGGCATAAGTGTTTTGATCTAATGCTTCCTCAATAATAGATTCAACCACTCTCGCCGTTGGCATCTCCCAAAGGTTTGAACGATGCTCTAGTGCGCCCTTGGTGTATTTCTTTTCAATCCCCTCGGCAGTAGCCAACTGAATCGAGGTCATGTGATATTGTTGCTTGGGGGTAAGCTCCCCTTCTTTTATCGGCACAATCTTGCCAGATGTCATGTATTATCTGCTAGACCAAGGACGCTTGCTGACTAGCGAAATCTTTTCTTTTTTCACTTCTTGCTTTTGTGGGGAAACAAGTTCACGCCACCCGGATATTGTTGCGTCCTCAAGATGGGGAGTTTCCCATTCGAGATGTCGGAGATTGTGTTTCTCGGCAATCTTTTGGCAGATAGCGTAGGTCTGGTCATCATCCCAACTTGCGACAAATTCCCCGGCTGGAGAACGAGCCAACGGCACGAAGTCCACGGCATGTCCTCCAATGTGCAAGCTCTGGGCTGGCATGCCTCTGGCATTCGTAATCTTGGGGCCGGGGGCGGTGCGGCCTTTAGCATATAGATCTTCTTGTTCTTGCGGCGTTCTAACCGAACAATAGATCAGAACAGGAATCTTCTTTTCTAAAAGCTCGCTAAACCAATCGCCCACTCGCTTCCCGAAGGTGGGTTCTAGTTTGGCAATATGCCCTTGCGATCTTTCTACGGCCTCTTTAAGCGTCATCTACCACTTCCCATCTGGACACTTAGTGGTTGCCATCCTTACCTTGACCGCCATTAAACACCCGCATTTAGCGCACAGATGCCCATTAAAATGCTCACAAGCACGACATAGGGTCATTCTATTGTTTGTTAATTGCGCTTGCGCTAGGGGCATCCCTGCGCCAATCCAGCCCCCCACGCTCTTCGCTAGTCCCTTGGCCTTCTGGCATGGAACACAACTCATTGCTCTGCCCTACTTCTCCACCTCTCAGATTCAGCGATGGCGTTGTTTAATTCTTTCAAAGCCTTTACATACTGCGTCCTATACGCCTCCGGGCATTTGCCATTCGTTCGTTCGATGGCATCCCACTCCATGACTAGCTCTTGGATGTCCGATCCGCTGGGGTATTTGTAGGTGTAAGAGGTCGAAGCGCAACTGCTAAGGATGATTGCGAGTCCACCAAGAATCCAACTCTTTTTCACGCAATCGCCTAGCATACTCTATTTGCTCATCGTCAATTTGCCTTCTGGTCTTTGCACGATTTTTAAGCCACCAGAGCCAAGCTCCCACCAAACTCGCTCCAAGCGTGAGGAGCGCACCAATCATCAGTCAATATGCAAGCCGAGAGTTTTAAGAACTGATATCACTCGATCCAACCAAACATTATCAATGTTGCTTGGGGTGAGCTTTACGATAATGCGAGCCAGCACAATCACCGCCCCAATAACAGCCATGATGTTTGCAAAATTAGCTGTGATCCAATTCATGCCATTAGCACTATGTCAAAGGCTTGCCAGTATTAATGTCATATTTTCCTCCGTATGACCAGAATTGCGTACACTCGACACTCATCGGAGTTTCTAAATCTGGGAATGTAAATCCCATAGAAGCATTTAGACCAGTTTCCCCTATGACAAAATTTAAGTATGTGTTATAGGTGCTACCCCATCCAACCTCTGTGCCCTCTCCTTCAATATGAACATCTAAATACGCAACCACTCCGCCTCCTTGAACAAAGTATTGTGTTGTAAAAACATCTTCACCCTCGGGAAGAATAAAGTGCCCCTTGTTCGTTGCGCCTTGAAATATAGAACCACAAACCAATTCCTCTTCTGTAGTTGCGGTTGAGGTAAGAGTTATAATTGCGGGATCGTCTGCATTTCCCAACCAAGTGCTTGTGAATTTTATTTGCCTAACTCTCCAAACCAAAGCCATGATCGGCAATAAGCCGCCAGTAATCCCAGAAGCCTCTATGTCGTTTGTATAACTACAAAAACCATAGAAACCATAATAAGGAGGGAACAGCCCTCCGGGGTAAGTAACCCTACCCATAATCAATATCCTATAACAGTGATCCTATATGTTGCAGTGGCTTGATTAATTCCTCCGTTTGTAGCATTAAGTGCGGTTATTGAAACTACGTTGCTTGCAACTGCACATCCTTTTAATACAAGTCCATTATCAAAAGATGATGGGAGCCCAAGCAAAACAACATCATTAATAGCCGCCCCTGTAACAGATACAGTTACGGAGTGATAATCATTTGAGGCTATGTTTCCATTAAACCAAAGTGAGGCAGTTGTTGTTAGCGTTCTTGGAGAATTCGGGAATATTCCATAAGTGGTTGCGGCATCTTTGAATAGCCCAAGTTGACCCAAGCATGATACAACATTTGGATTTGTTGGCTGAACAACTGGAGTATTGCCAAAAAAGGCAAGTTTTTGTGAGGTGGTCGTTCCAATTTTTGTGCCAGCAACCGAGGCCGCAGAGATATTCCCGCCAGCATAAAGCACGCCAGCCACGGTTACGCCAGTTGAGCCCCATTGAAATTGAGAAGTATTGGCTGAATCAGTTAAAGAACGATTGCCGTAGTCCACGCTTTTTTGTGAACTTGCTCCATATAGAACACGATTGGTTGAATCTACGTTGGTATTTATGTTTGGAACGAAGGTATTGTCTGCCTCTATCTTGGTGTAATAGCCGCTGACAGGCGCGGGAACTGCGGAACCAGAAGGAATTAAATCACGATCTACGCTAACGGCTCCTTGATAAAGGGTTTTTGTCTTGCCAGATTCCGTCATTGAAAAGGCAATCGTTGGGGATATTGTGTCTGCATTGGCCTCAATAAACAACTCATCAATTTGCACAGTTCCCATCGTCAGGGTTGTTTGATAATAGTTGGGCGAAACGATTCCAGTTGGATCAAGAATCAGGGCCGTTGCGATATTTTGCAACCCAAGCTCATTTACAAATGTAAAAACATACCCACGCTTTGAGTTGCCCTTAACCTCCATATTCCCAGAGCCAATCCCGGTGATGGCCGTAATCAGGCTATTCAGCGTTGCCGCCGTGGTGTTCACGTCCACGCTGATTGAATAGTTATTATACGCCAATGAGAATGACCCGCCCAAAACGTCATTCCCAACGGTCAATTCATAGACCTCGTTCTTGGTCGAGTCACCATCTTGAATTTTATTCAATGCTAAAACATCACCGCTAACAGCAGTAAAAGTATCTGAAAATGCCGCAGGATTTCTAGATAATTCAACTACCTGTTGCGCCTTAATATCTGTGGCTGGGTTCCTTCTTGTATTCACAAGAACGGAGCTTGTGGGGAATAGGGTATATGTTACCCCACCAAACGAAAGGGATGTATTGGCCGTAGCTGAAGTGATTAACCAAGCAGACCCACTTGAGCCGTAGGTTTCCACAAGTGTATTCCCTGCAATCCCCGATATGGCATTTAGAACTTGCGTGGTAGTTGCGTTGTATGAAATGGCAGAAGATGTGGTTGCGCCTAGTGATAGCTTAAATTCTCCGCTTGTTGGAGCGTCTCCAAGCGAGCCAATTCCCAACTTAAAGGATGGATTGCTAAGAACGGCATCGGTATAGGCTCCGCTAGTGTTGCGTTCCAATACCCTCAATCGAATAAGATATTGATCGTTTCGGGTTAGTTTTGGTAGTGCTCCAAATGGACATGATCCTCCAGAAACCAGTCCCCCTGATCTGTCTAAATTGATATCTAGTGTGGTTGCCATATTAGTCTATTCCTTGTTAAGCGCCATCAATAGTTCCGACAACTGTAATCTTTGCGGGAACTCCATCCCTGCAAACATCAAGCTCAATAATGCTAGAAGCATTTACAATATATCCGTCAGAGGTCGGGTTTATATTAATAAACCTTCCGTTGATTGGCTTGATTTCCTCAATTCGCTCCACAACACTACGAAACCAACTGGCTTTAATAGCCACTTTCCCACTAGGAACTGGTGTTAATCTTGCCATAAATTAAAAGTTATATGCAAAGTTTGTGGTACAAGCGGCGGTTTGACCGGGTTCTGCAACCGGGCAAACGTCAGCCCGATAGAAACCAGACTCAGAATAAATTAGCTGGAACAATGTAATACCACCAATTCTTTGAAATGTGGTTTCCTTGCAAATAAAACCAAGGTAACTATTTGCTATGGTTTCCGTGCCAGTATTCCCTGTAATGTTACCAAAAATATCCCTTATTATACCGCCTGTTGTGTTTGTATATCCGAATGGTGCTCTTGCCGGAACTGGTAAAGAAAATCCACGAAAACTGACCGGCATTAGTTTTCTTGAATAATTTAGAAAGATATCTCCCTCGGAAACAGAATCAGCCTTAGTAATAAAGGTCATAACAATTCCATAGCCACCATTCGAATCTCCAATTCCAATATCTCCGACAATAGTTTGTGATATTCCGCTTAATCCATATATTAGTGGATAGTTTGGGAGAATCCTAATCTTGGGTGGCGTGTTAATATTTTGAGTGCCAGCCGTGGAAACCATGATTTGCGTAAGTCCACCACTTAAATTATCCATCTTTGCATCTAAAACAAGATACTTGGATCGGTTGGTTGCAGTTCTTGGATCAAACAGCCCCTGACCAGAAGCAAGAATGCCAGTTGGCCCATAGTATTCATCGTCCTTTAAGGGCAAATAATCAAAAGCATCGGCAGTTTTAACCGTGAAAATATAAGATATTTTTTGAATGCCATTATCATCAATGTCCGATATTTGCTTATTGATAACAGGATAAGTGCCAAGAATTGTTAATGCCATATATTTAAGCGGCGTGAGCGTAGGTTTTAAGTGCAGTTAAATTATCTTCTAAAAGCGTATATACATCATCAAGTGTTTTTCCACCTCCCGATGGATTCAAAAATTCGTCTTGGAAGCCACCGCCACCGCCACCAGAGCTTGCCAAGGATCGAAGCACACTAGCCGCGCCTCCAGCCGCGTCTGCCATTCCATTAATTTGTGATTGAGCCGAGGATGCGGAGCCTCCAAGATTTTGTATTTCTTTGGCTTGATTTCTAATCTCTGCCTCGTTATCTTGTAAGGCTTTTGTGGTTTTTTCTATCTGTTTCTGATATGGATCTTCAAATTCCTTCTTGGCCTTTTCCCTTGCGGCCGCTTCTGCTCTTCTGACTTTTTCTCTTTGAACATCTTGAGCGGTTACTTTTGTCCCCGGGCCTCCTTGTAAATATAAATCAGTCGCAATTTCTTCATCTTGTTTTCTTTGCTCTTCTCTTTTTTGTTTTTCATAAGCCCTATCTGCGGCATTTTTTAATCCCACCTCAAAAGAAGTCTGTCTTTTGCCCGGAGCAGATACAGAGGCTTTTATTGCAAGTTCTCCTTGTTGAATAACCTCATTTTGTTGCGCCTTTACAAGTTGATCTTGAAGGTCAATTCTTTTTTGCAATAAATCATTTAATTTTTTTTGTGCTTCTTCTCGTTGATTTTGTATTTTGGTTTCAAAATCATTGGCTTCTATAACTGAAAGCCTATAAGCATCTTGAATGGCTTTGGCCTTTAATTCGCTGTCTGTGATTCGCTCGGCAATAACTAGCCGTTCCTTTAACTTTATATTGTTTTGCTCTAATCCCTTTTGATAGCTATTTAATCCTTCTAACGATTGGGCATTCTGAACTTCCACGGCAAAACCTATGGCAATTTGAGCATCTCTTAATCTTGTAAGGGTTTCTTCTTGTGCCTTTAATTCGTCTGTTGTCCCTGTGACTTGTGACAATAATTTTGAAAACCAGTTGCCCTGCTGAATGCCCTCAAGTTTCTTTGTAACTGCATCCAATTTTTGATCTAGCATATCTGCGCCTTTTACGGCTTCTTGCAGATTTCCCGGCTCTCCCATTCTTTGTAGTTGCTTGACGGCGGAAGCGGTTTCTTCTCCAACCCCGCGCAACAATTCACCCATTCCCTTGATTTGATCGGAAACTAATTTTACTCCACCAATAATAACCGCCCCTGCTATTCCCTGATGAAAGATATGTGCCAAGGATTCTGCGCTTGCGGAAGCAAGATCAGCCCCAGACTTGGCTTGCATAATTTCCCTAGAAAAGGAATTAATTGCCGCACTTGCTTTTCTTGACGAAACATGGAGATCGCCCATCCCCTTATCAATTTTTCTTACGCCAGTATCATCGGCATCAGTAATGATTTTGAATGTAAGTGGTTCGGGCATACTACTCTACCTCTACTTTAACTTCTTTCCCATCCCAAATAGCTTTTATGTTGTTTTTTATGTGTTTGTAAATGTCTGAAATTTCTTCTTGAATTGCTTTATTAAGTCCCTCTTCTTGAACTGCCCTAGCTCTTGCAACATCAGAACTTGATCTTTCTCTTACTGGCTTATATCTGTGATCTAGAACGCCAACTCCATTATAGATCATAAATTCTGTATTTCCGGGGCCAATCTTTTTGATTTGTGATCCTCCTCCGTAAGCCTTCCCTGTTATTCTGTCTAGCGTTGCTTCTTCTCCTCCGCCAAAGTGTTGTCCCCTAGTTCCAGACACACCCATCGAATTTAATGCCGCCATCCACCCCAGCCTTAGCCATCTTGCCGACCTTGCCCTAGCCGCTAAGAAGCCCCTAGTTTTCCCCTGCATATGAAATGCTTGTGGTCTGGTTTGTCTAACTACATATTTCTTTTTTCCACGAATCCTTCTGCGCGATCCACCCAAAGCAATTAAGCCCTTGTTTTTTCTTTCCCAATTTATTAGCTTATATAGCCCAACCCATTGACTTGGCGAGTTTCTTGTTTTGTTGTCTTTGGTTATTGGAAGATTTGAAAGCTGTCCTTTAATTGCGGATGGTTCTGCGTTTCTGGTAAATTTCCACGCTTTATAGGCAATATTCTTCATTCTTTTTAGTGTGGCATCATAAATACTTTTATTTTTTGCCACAGCATAGGCCTTAATCCATTCTTGTAGCTCTGGAATGTTGGATACAATTCCGCCACCTTGCACAGATGCGCTTACTGATTTTGCGAGTTGCATAACTTTTGCTTCTTGTTAAATCTCTATACCCAGAATGCTTGCAAGTTCTTGTTTGTCTTTGGTAGTTCCAGACTTGCGTCTAACCACTTTTGCCCCATTCATCCACATCCAGACATGGCTTGCTTGGCACATAAGAGCTAAAGGCACTTCCCATAAAATATAGTCAATCGTCCACCCGGTCTTTTCTGCCAGCAAGAAAACTTGAGCGGCTGTCCCTGCTGGCGTTAGGCGTTTCCCGATTCTGAATTACTTCCAATCGTCTCGACCTGTCCTTTTTGGGATTGCTCAATTATGGACGAAACGATGTTAGTGGCCTCTGCCCGGTCTTGCTCGTTCTTATTTTCAATCCAATCCATCACTTTTTCCCTAAATAAATCCTTGTTCCAAGCCAATTTGATTGCGTCCTTCTTGCTCTTGGCAAGCTGAATGTGCATATATAAAAACGCCCAAATAAAGAACACGGAGCTATCTTGTTCATCTCTTACTTGCAAAAGAAGCAACCTTGAGCCTTCCGTGTAAGGCGCAATCGCTTCTCCCTTGAATTGCCTATCATTTGAAATAAAGGCTGAATTTAGTTCTTCATTTAGGATGTCATTCATAGTTTGTTTAGAAGTGCCTTCTTTAGCTCTGGTCGGGCATTCTCTGGCACTAAGAGGGTTTGCCCGCCCCTTTGTATTACCCGGATGGGTTCGGCTCGTTTAACGAGTCCTAGAAGCGTTTCTCGGTTCTCTAAAGCGGCTCGAACGTAGCGAATAGGGCTTTCGGTATTGCTTTTCATATCGGGCCAAGGGCATTCCATTTCTGACTTTGCCTCTTGCGCCGCGCCAGCCTCAAACCAGAACGTGACCTGCCTGCGTCCACTCTCAAATACTTGAGTGGTTACAGGGTCGTTATGACGCAATTTGCCACCAAATGCGGCAACGGCAGAAGCCACCTTGATATTGGTTGTTCCCCAAAAAATTTCCGACATAAGCTGTTAGGATTTCAATTAGAGGATTAGAACCTCTATTAAACTACGTTCGGATATCCTGTGGCCGAGATGTCCACCGTGACGAAACCATCGTTGGATCGGTTGATCGTCAGCGAGTCGATGCGGGTGGAACCAGTTGAGGAAACCGCATTAGCAAGAGAGATCGCCGCGCCAGCCGTGGTGCTTAGATAACCCCCGGTGGTGGTGATGCTTAGGCTATAGGCGGTTGTGGCGTTATAGAAAGCAACTCCAGTAATATCTCCAACTTGATTGCGAACCTCTTGTTTTTCAACATTTCGCACTTCCGAGAAGGACTGCACAAGTCCACCTGTTTCTGCGGTTAATCCAAATACTAGCGATGAAGTTCCGATAGTTGTAGCGGCCATAATTTTGTATCCTTTCTTTTATGTCAAGTTTATGTTATTCAATTCCGATTTTTCTCTTAAACACCGCCCAAGCGGTACTAAAAATTGCTCCACCAACCAACCCAGCGAGCCATAGTTTTGTCTTAATGGCATGGGCATCCTCTTCTAATTTGCGGGTGCGATTGGCTAAATCTCCAAAATTGCTTAGTGAAAGTGTTATCATTTCGTGAAGCTGAATTTGCCTTTGCTCCATCCGGGCAATTCTTTCCCGAATATCACCTATGCTTTGATCGTCACTCATAGGTTTTGCGCCTCATCAGCTATAACAAGATAGGGCTCTCCATTACGAATCACGGCTTTAACGAATCCCTCTTGCAAAAGATAATCTAAAGCTCGCATAATTTCGTCTTGGGTGAACTCTTCCAAGCCATCTACCGAGTCCATAAATTATCTGGAACACTCGGAGCCACGAACTGAACCGCATCAGCCTCATCATTTGTCTGGGAGGCTAGGATCAATCCCTTGCACCGCAGGTATTCGTTGCGGCAAGCGGCGATGTAGGACTTGATCGCCTCGCAACGTTCTGGGGAGTAAATACCAGCGATTGCGTTAAGCTGAGTTTTTTCATCCAAACCTCCAAATTGCTCAATCGCTTGAGAGCATAGCACCCGCATATCGTTAATGCGTTGCTCGACATACTGATCGTGCGGAGTCGGATCGGACAATATTGCCGTGATCTTGCCAGTTTTTGCGTCAATTACATGAATCATAAATTAGTATGAAATCCACATTCTTGGGAAGAAATCTCCATTGTTTCCAATCCAGCTTGTTGTTCCCATTGTTGATGGAAAATCGTCAGTTCCGTATCCAGTAATAGTTCTGTATAAGCACACAGGAGCACTACCAGTGCGAAGTTGAATACCTAAGAATGCTAATGGAATTACACTGCTATTTGCTTGCAAGGGTAGAGTTGTTGATAATGTTCCACCACATATTGATAAATAATATAAACCTGTATTTAAAGTGTCTGTAAAAGCTACTGTTTTTGTTGCGCCTGTATCAGTAGTCGCAACAGTAATTGCAGAACTTACGGATATTCTATTATTGGGAAGATTTGTGCTAGTGGATCTATCATAGACACCTATTTTGCAAGTAATCTGAGAAGTTGGATTTGCGCCTATTGTAACATTCAAACTCCAACTTGTAAGTGTTTGCGGTATAAAAACTGGAGTAAAATATTGTCTGTTGTAGTTAAAGCTTGCATTTCCAGTGCTTGTTAATGTAGATAATCCATACAATCCAATTACATTTGCAACTGTTCCTGTAAGGGCCAGATCACTTGTGGATGAAGAAACTAATTTTTGCCCCCACGGAACCGCTTGAAATGTCGCATCACCCCGAAGAAGTTTATGCTCCTCCCCAGCCGCTGGAGCAGGAACTAAACCGCTTGATCCTGTTACGGTTGATGAGCTTCCAGTAAAATTGGAATAAGCCGTCCCTCCTCCTCCAAAAAAGCCGCTCATCTTTTAGCCTTCCAAAATGGTGTAGGCCGCGCCGGTGGTTGCACCTAGCCACCAGACTGCGCCTGTAGGAACGAACGAATCAAGCGTCAGCCCCGCCCCGGCGGTAAGCTGAATGCCTTGGGTGGTGGTGGGCGAAAAGCCAATACCAATCGTCACGGTTCCAGTAGAGATGTTTTGAGCAAGGAGATACTTGCGGGAAGTATTGGTGACGGCGGTGGTGATTCCCGCAGTATTGGCCGTTACTACGGAGCCAAAGCGGGTGGTTAAAGCACCAGAGGGTTGAGCAGAGACGGTGACGGTAGTGCTGGCAACGTTGGCCGTAACGGTTCCAGCCACGGTGACCGTGTTGCCGATGGTGACGGAGGAAATGCTGACAGGCACCGTTCCGCTGATGTTAGCGGTAACAGTACCAGATATTGCGCCCATTGTGACTGATGGAGTGCCGAGAATGCTGACCGATCCTGTAACAGTTGTTCTACCAGATGAATCAACAAGAATGGCTCTAAGATTTGTGCCATCCGATCCGCCATAAAGGTTTCCGTAGCTGGGAGCCGTTGCGCCTATCGTAGTGGCCGAGGAAAGCGTGACGTTTAGCCGAGCCGTCCCGCCGATGGTGGTGGTGGAGAGTGAGACAGGAAGAGAGCTTACGGTGACGGAGTTCCCGACTGTGACCGTGCCGGAGATGGGCAAACCAGAACTTTCAGTTACAATTACAAACTCGTTTGATACATTACTATTATATCCAAGTCTTAATCCAGCGAGATCATGACTACCCCCATCAAGCCCAACTGCACTTCCAGAAACATAATTTAATTGAGCCGTGACCGTGCCAGATATGGCGGGGAGAGAGGAGATGGTGACGCTGTTGGCAACATTTACTCCGTGGGTGACGCATGAGCCGATGGTGACGCTATTGCCAACTGTAACGGTTCCTTGAATCGTGGGCAGAGAGGAGATGGTGACGGCACTAGCAATAATATGATTAGGATAATGCGCCCCACCCGATACCGTAGTTGCAAGTGTGGTAGATGTCTGGTTGCCGTCAAGAATGCGGAGTGCCATATCTGATTATCCTTTGTTAAATTAGGCCAATATACATGGAGTTGCGATGATCGGAGAAGTCTAGGGATGCAAGATAAGTAGGTGAAGCCGGAGTGGGCGTGGCATATATGTTAAGGGTCAAGCCTCTTTGCCATGCCCTCTTGGGGGTTCGAATAGTCGGATTTTGGCTGGTTATTCTTGCCATATAAATGAAAACTCCACTAGCTACGGCATTCAGTTTTGAGGCCAAGGTAGGCGTTTCCTCATAGAACGCTTCAAATATGTTGCAATATTCACCATCAAAATCTTCTTGGGAAACCTTGGCCGCTGTGTCTGAATAGTCCACGGCCACGGACATATCATAAACGCCTGTATAATTGCCAAGCATTTGATTGTTAACATCGGCCTTAATGCTTACATAAGGGAAAAGCCTCCCTCCCTTGCGATTGGACACATAGACATTCAGCCCAGCCACGTTATCCAATAGGTTGGCTACAGCATTCTCAACGTAGTAAGATACGGATTGGCTCATATTAATAAATTGCGTATTTTGTGTTTAGGTAGGATTCAACTTGCTGGCGTTCTGTGCCTGTAACAGCACGATTATACATTATGATTTCGGCTATTTGTCCGTAGAAATATTCCGCAGAATCAAATGATTTATTGTATCCTCCAATCTGCAAAAGCCCTGTACTTGTTGCGATGCTTCCACCAATATTAAATGTATTTGAAAAACTACCATTGGAATAAACATTTTGATTTATTCCATCGTAAGTCATTGATAATATTCTTGGTATTGAGTCTCGAATATCTATTTGTGTTCGATGGTCATTCCAGCCCCCAACATTTTGAGAAAACGAAACATTTCCATTATTAGTTGCTACCAATCCATACATTGCTTGGTCTGCTGGCGATCCAGCATCTGCATTTTTTATATAAAGAATGTTATTCGCAGTACCTTGCCCAAGATACTTTAAAACAATAAATGCCGATGTATTAATAAAGTCTAGGCTATTAGAATCAGCAATCTCTACTATCTGACCAGCGCCATTAAACTGAATTGCTGGTTTATTGTTTAAGAAGGAAGAAACAAATGTTGGCTCTTCCCCTGTATTTGCAATCACATTATTCCCATTTCCACTTTGGTCTGCCCAAGCTGTTACATTTGATCCGCTTAAAGTAACTCCTGCATCGGCTTTTACCCATAAGGATAAACCGCTTAAATCAGTAGGAGAAAATGGAGCCGCCACCTTCGATGCACTTGCTTGGATGCTCAAAGAGATGTCCCTTTTCCAAGTCCTATTGCTTGCGACAATGCTTCCTGTTTCTGAGTTAATGGATGCCTTATAAACAGTTAGATTGGAGTGTGAGGTCATGTAAGAAGCCAAATTGGGAGACTGATAAAGCTCTTGAACGATGCCTTCAAACTCGTTATCAAACCCCGCGCGGCTCCCTGTGTCTGCCCTTGCTGTGTAAGTAAGGGTTGCAGATAGGCCAAAAACGCCTGTAAATGGCCCTAGAAGCTCATTCGATAGGGTGGCCTTGGCGGTGACATTCGGGAGCAATCTGGCCGTGTCCCTTTCACTTGTATAGCTTGTAACCGATGCCGCGCTTACGGCATTGATTAGGGCAAGCTCACACTCCCTCTCAATGGATGCCATGACTAGGTGGTGATTTCGGCTAGGTCGATGGAATAGGAAAGGCCGTCAGGACTAACCGAATATGAGCCAACCATACGCTCCACCCCGGATACGGTACAAAGGGAGCCAATCGAAGGCGTTGAAACAGCCGATGCGCTCACAACCATATTTTGCGTAATTCTAAACACCTCTCCGCCCACATCCAATTCAGAGGCATTAGCCAAGTCAGTCACGCTCGCCGATGCCGTGTTTGTTCCTAGTCCTGTTACGGCTGACCAAAGATCGCCAATCATGTAGGTCAAATCTTTGCCAAAATAGGAAGTTTCTATGGAGCCGCCCATAGTCCTTTCTTAGTGTCAATCAGCCCTAACCAAGCCGTCAAATCTCCATACATTCTGAACCTCACTTGCGCCTCGTTCTGGGTAAAAGATTGTTTCTTTCCCCTTCCTAACCGCCGAAGCAAGAATCACCGGGGAACTGTTGATTGTCCAAAACCCATCGGCATCCCTTATGATCTTTGCCATATCCGCGATCGTTGGGGCGGTGTAGCAATTTAATCCGCTGATTGCTAGTCCCTCCGGGCAAAGCACATAAAAATCCTTTTCGCCCATCTGCTTTCTGGCTTCTACAATAATCTCGATGGGGTTTCTTTTGTCTGTCTGGCTTATGCCAAATGGAGCCACTAAATTATATTTTTCTGGCATTCCCTTGATTCGCTCAGAATCTAGCCGATCCAATATGATGTTTGTCTTGTCTGCGCCCTTAATCTCTGGATGGCTATAAACAAAATCATGCCATGTCTTTTTGCTTTTAATAAATGCCTCATAGCGATTAGGCCAAATTTCCAAATCAATAATGTCCCCCTGACGATGCCCAGCCTTTACATAGCTAGTCATTTCAAAAACTCCGTGGTATTGAGCAAAGCAATCTATAAAAACCTCATGTCCATTATCGGACAAATACTTTGCGGCGGGTAGGCATCGAAGCACATCCCCCAACCTTTGAGAATATTTGATCGTTCTAGATGTCATCGGCCACGCTCTTGTCGTGTAGGAACGGAAAATAGTTCGAGAGCCTTACCGGGCCACTTGTCTTTTGCAATTCTTCCCATCCTTCAACCAACCCCTTGTAGCCATAAAAGTCTTGCTTGAATTGCGCTTGCTCCTTGGTTGCGTAGGCATAATGATCGAATACTAGCCCCATCGCTTCCGTCACTCCTCTTGGAACGAATGGGGCTTGAACATTTAGTTTGGGCGGTTCGTGGCTGATAAACTCGACATTCGGCCCCCATTTCCAAGCTCGGAACCACTCGTACCAGTTCGAGCCAAATCCTTCCCTAGTCACAACCTTTTTCTTTTCCCCAACATAATAGTTACAATGAAACTGCGCCGCCTTCCCATAATCACCTTCTTTTAATAGGCCATAGACCGCATCCAGCTTATCTGCTGTCCAGATTTCGTCAGCGTCTATTTCCATGACAACGCCATGATCTACGCCATGCAACGCCTCTTTAATCATTTCGATCTTCCCGGCAAATGGCTTGGCTTGCCAATACACGGAAACATTCCCACCAGATATGTTGTTTAAGTATTCGTGCGTTCCATCAACTGACATATAGTTTTTGTGATACTTATAGGTGATTTCGTTGCACCAGCGGGTGCAATTAACAGGAAGCGAAACTCCCTCAACAATGCGCCATTGCCAAGGAATCTTTAGTTTTGTAAATTCATCCATGTGCCTTTTGATGTAAGGCATCCCATTTAGAACGATGGTAAAGATGGTTAGCATTTTGAAACTCCGTTGCGGTCTGCCCATTCATTGTATTTATTTAGGTTCCATTGCCCATGATAATCCGTTCC
>Ga0214917_10004800_pt1 | contig 14806 bp, 12 predicted proteins | sample LL_1208_BB_MetaG_FD_177983 | JGI IMG/M metagenome (GOLD analysis project Ga0214917, IMG submission 177983) | Freshwater microbial communities from Lake Lanier, Atlanta, Georgia, United States - LL_1208_BB | ecosystem: Environmental > Aquatic > Freshwater > Lake | place: USA: Georgia | collected... | reverse complement strand
TGTCTCGCAGGGTGAAAAAGGGAGTATGGGCTATGCACAGAGTTCGAACTGGGAAGGGTGGGTACGGAGTGGTGGGGTTTCACGGCTGGAGTGGTGACCATACTACCTTTGATCCTTTGATCCAAAAGCTTCCTGAGGCGGTTTCTTTTTATAGTTTTGACCTACCGGGCTGTGGCAAGTCGCCCAAGCCCAAGGTGTGGGAGATTCGATCCGTTGCACGGTCGATCGCCGAAGAGGTGGCAGCTTTGGGTAAGGAAAAAGTGACGCTAGTGGGAAGCTGTACCGGCGGCTTGATGGCACTATTTGTGGCGCGCGAATTATTAGAGATGGGAAGAGGGGGAGTTGTAGGACGACTGGTGATGATCGATCCATTTGCTGTCTGCCCTTGGTATTTTCGAATCTTTCTTACTCCATTGTTTGGGCCGCTGATGTATGGGGTAACGTTTGCCAACCCATTGGGGCGGTGGATTACCGATCTATTTCTGAAGGAGAGAAGGGGGAGCGATGTAAGTTTGACCGAGTCATTCGTGAGAGTGGATCATCGGGTAAGTTTGGCGACATTAAGGATGTTCGAGCGGGCGGGAGAGTCGGAGCAGTTTCGCGGGATGGATATTCCGGTTGAGATCATTCGAGGGGAGAAAACATTTACAGCGGTGAAGCAGGCGGTGGAGCGGTGGAGGAGTGTTTGGCCTGAGATGTCGGTTCACATCTTGGTTGGGGTGGGGCACCTTCCAATTGAAGAGGCGAGCGAGGCGGTACGGAAGATAGTATTCCAAGGTTTAGGGGAGAGAAAAACGGCAAAAAAAAGTAGGATGAGTTCACAGGCGGCACGGGAGTTGCGGGAGTTACGAAATGAGCTGACTCGGGGGGATTCGGTGGGGAGTTGAATTGGCTTGGTAGAGCGTGTTGAGATTGCAGAATTAAGGGATGAGCTTGTTTGCTAGTCGCGGGGTTCTACTTCTAGTGGTGATTTGGCCGTTATCTGGGATGGGAGAGGATGCGGTTTCGACGGTTTGGAATGAGTTTAATCAAAATGGGGTAGTGATGATCGAACCGTCTCCTGGGTTGGAGACACCCGCATCGAAGGAGGCTCGATTGGAACGGGAGAAGGAAGAGGCAAAGGATGTGAAGTTGAATCGATCTTTGGTGAGGCAGGAGATCTACTGGCTCGAGGGGCGATGGGTGAGAAAGGGGGAGGCGCTGGAGGAGCCTCGATCGCTGGGGGAGCTGATCGATTCCGACCATGATGGATTTGATGATTTTACGGAAATCAAGTTTCACTGTGATCCGACAAATCCGGATTCGAATCCTGCTCACTACTTTGAGGTGAAGGGAAGTAATCGGGTAATTTTTTATTCAACGAATACGGCTGCACACCAGAAGTAATAGTACTACATAAAATCGGATTTCAGAACGCTCTCTTAAATTATAAGTCACCGATTATAAGAATCCTTCAACTTGTTATATAGTTAGGCAAAAAAGCCCTTCCAAAATATGCAGATGATGTAAGGTATGAAAGTGAAGAAGTCCTTTCATTGGAGCTTATTTTCGGGCCTTATTTTCTTCTCTTTTGGTTCTCTTTTAGTCCAATCCCAGACGACTAGTAATCAGATTGTTCCATTCAAAAAAGTCGGCCAGAAAGTCGAATTTTCTCAGCCACAGGGATCAGTTTCATTTTCTCTTCAGTCGCAGGTTCGAAGTGGCGCTCCTTGGACAAACCTTAAAACCACTCCAGCCAACGCATCCAGCCCGATCGTTTCTCTACCAATTCCGCCTGAGGTTCGTAACCGAAATCTTCGGGTAGTGGCTAAGGTGGCCTCTCCAATCGGGCAACGTAAGCCTATGTCCTTTGCTTTGGCTCGAGATGGAAAATCCCTGAATTTTAAAACTACCCAACATGCCCGGCTATACTCTGTCGAGCGCTATCAAGTCTCCAAAAAACGATGGTATAGGGTGAGCACGGTTGCCGCTTCCACCTCGCCCGGAACCTCTGTCCGAGTGAACCTTCCGTCGAGTCTGGGGAAACTATCCGTAAATTCACTACGGGTGATAGCTGTTTTTGGTGATGCTCCAGCCTCTCCTGATTTCACTTCATCAGTTTCACCCGAGCTTCGTTCAGGAGTGTCGAGATTTGCACCACGAACTGTGAACGCAACCGCGCAGTTAGCTCCGGTTTTTAGCGCTGACGCGAAGCTGGCAGATGACGGAGTGGATGTAGCCGTAGAGGAGGCTGATCTCTGGAAGATCCGCGGGCGGAAAATATATCTCTTCAACCAACTCCGTGGACTTCAGGTATTGGATGTAACTGACGCCAGTAATCCCGAAATTGCCGGCTACTGGCCTTTACCTGCACAGGGGGAGGATCTTTATCTTTTGGGGGGTAACGACAAAGGTGCCAACGAGGCTCTTCTCCTAGCACGCCTTCCTTGGCAGTCCGACCGACCTGAAGGCACTCGTATCCTCCGTGTTGGGCTGATAAACGACTCCCCCGAATTGCGGACTTCCCTGGATCTACCAGGCGCCCTTCAGGAGAGTCGTTTGGTTGGAGATCGTCTCCATATCGTTTCCACAAGCTGGCAAGACGAAGAGGGAAACTGGTCGCCCAAGACATGGGTCATCACTCTGAATGTTTCGCAGCCCGGGATTTTGGTGGAGGAATCCCGTCGATCGATTCCTCGGTATGTCTCGGCGATTGGAAGCACAGAAAAGTATATCTGGCTTGCTGGATCAGAGTCTGGTGATTGGTCCCGCCATACCCTGACGGCTTACCCCATCTTAACAGGGGGTGTTTTGGGCCAACCGATGGTGGCGAAGTTGGGTGGGATCATTCAGGACAAATTCAAGGTTGGGGAGATCAAGGGAGGCGTCGCAGCGGTTGTTCAGACATGGACGGCACCGGATGGATCGTGGCAAAACCGAACATTAGTTGAGACTTATGGGACGGGTGCCAATGGGGTCATGAATCGCCGTGCCCAGTTGCAAGTCATACAGAACGAGTGGCTTTTTGCGACGAGATTTGATGGGGATCGGCTCTATGCCGTTACCTTTCAGCAGACTGATCCGCTGTGGCTTCTGGATCTTAGCGATCCCGATAAGCCCGCCATCACGGGTCACCTTGAAGTTCCGAGTTGGTCGAGCTTTATCGAGCCCATGGGAAATTTACTCGTTGCGGTGGGACGGGAGGGCGCTGGGGTTCAGATTTCCCTATTTGATGTGACAGATCGCACGGCTCCCCAGTTAGCCAGCCGCGTGAATCTAGGGGAATCCGGGTATTCTTGGAGTGAAGCAGAGTGGAATGAAAAGGCGGTGAGAATTCTGCCTAAGGCCGGTTTGATTTTGGTTCCCGTCACGGAATGGTCTGGCGGCAAGGCCAGCCACGGCGTACGAATTCTCGAATTAAACCTGTCTGGAAAGATTCTTTCCGCGTCAGGAACGATCCGGCATGAGTTTTCCCCTCGCCGCTCCACTCTTCTTGATGGGGATCTGGTGGCTTCTGTTTCAAACCGAGAACTCCTGCTGGTCGATGTGCAAAACCGTTCTGCTCCCGTGGTAAAAGCGGAAGCCACTTTGGCGTTCGGGGTCGATCGTTTGGCTTTATACTCCGGCTGCCTATACCAGTTTGAAAATGGAAACTCATGGTTCGGGGGCCCCTCAACAGCGGTCATGAGGGTGGCTCAAACAGGGGATCCTGATGGTGCGGTAGCCCAAATTCCTTTAACAGCGGCGAATGTGTCTGCGGCGGAAGTTATTGGGGACCGCTTGGTCGTAGTGGAAGGGGGGCATTCGTATCCATGGGGACTGTGGATGCGGCGGGGGTGGGCAAGTGATTCTTCAGAAACTACGTCGGTCAGTGTTTGGTCGTTGAAGAATCCTTCGCTTCCTGCCTTGCTGGGGAGAGTTCCGCTTTCAGCCAGTCTTGGGGCTGAGGTGACCATACTTCCTGCCTCTTCTGGTATCGTTGCCGTGGTACGCAAGGGGGGGGGCAGTAATAGTATGGTCTGGGGAGGAGGAGTGGTTGCCTTAGCAGATGCCCGAATCGCTTCTTGTGGTGTGTATCCGTCGGGATATGGATCTGCTTCTTTAACGGTAGATTTGCTGAGGGTCGTCGGCACCCCAACCGTTCTAGGTTCATGGAGTGTGACCGACCCAAATATCGATTCAATCTCGGATGTCTATGCCCATGGGGATCTGTTGACGTTCGGCTTCCAAAAGCGGGAGATTGTCCCTGTTGTGAAAAACGTGACACCAACTCAGATCAGGGATCCTGCGACTGGGCTAATATCGGTCAGCATGCCGCCGACTGAGTTGCCCAACTTGAGTTGGCAAATTCGAAGCTGCTTTCAGGTACTGGATCTGGCTGACCCGACCTTGCCGACTCCCTGGGCTCCGGTCGAAATTCCTGGTTCTTTGTTAGGTGTATCTTGGATAGACCGAGGGGGAGGGGTTCTCTTTACGCAAAGCGGGGCGGACGATAACCGCGTATATGCCTTGGGCTTTGACGGGGAAAATGCATCTGTCGCGGCGGAACTAAACCTAGGCGCCAATCGTGCCCTAGTTTTGAATGCTGGCTCCATTTATGCCGCTGGGGATGCTTCCGTTCAGCGTTGGGATTTTATCGAGAGCCAAAGGATATTCGGATCTCCCATTTCTTGGTCTGTTCCATCCCCCGGAGCCTCTCAGCTCAAGATAGTAGGAGGCGATCCCATAGTTTTCGTTAATAATACGGTCCATTTGCTCAAACAGAGCGGCTCTATTTCACTTAAAGATCTGCCTGGTTCTCTCGACCTTGGTTTAGTTCGTTACGATGGGGTTAACTTAGTCGCACCTACAGGACTATACGGAACGTTTCTGATTCATCCCTAATAAGAACATATCCCAAAAGGGATAATGAGGTAGTGGCAGTTAATATTCTTAAACTAAGAAAATGATTGATTAAATGTCTTGTTCTGGCAAAAACAAGACATGCAAAAATTACCACTCAGTCTTCTTGTTGTTGCAGCGATATCTTCGACCTCTTTCGCTCAGACAAAAATTCTCTCTTTCACTTCCTCGGTTGTATTTACAAATACAACCAAACAGCCTTGGGGAATATGGGGTAATGGAGAAGAGAAACCCACCGGCGTATTTACATCGGTGGGATCTAATCAATTCATTGCTATAGGAATGAATTACTACACAAACAGGGTTATAGGCACTACAAATAAAGCCTCAGGCATAACCAATATATTTTCCAACAGCACTCCAGTTCCCATGGGCGTTGCCTACGTCTTTAAGTTCATAAACCCTACTAACGTAAACCCAACCCCTGTGCTTTCTTTTACAAACACCAATAATCACACTTATAATTTATCAGGTTCTTATATCACAAGCAACAGTTTGGGTGTTGCTTACTTTCAAGCAGGTGTTAGGACTAATATAACCATTACGTATGGTATGCCTGACACAAATATTGTGTCCGATTTTTGGGCCACAGAAACATGCGTCTATCTTACCACCACGAATGGGGGCACTACTTGGACAACAAACCCCATTCTAGGATCGGTACAAACGAATTTCATTAATACGACAGGTAGTAGTGTTCCAAACCCAAATAGAAACTTTTGGGTTAATATTTTGAGAGCCACCAATGGGAACGCTGTTTTTGACGTATACAATCCTTAGTGGATTTAATTCAATATAGTATACTACTAGCTGATCAGCCTTTGCATCTTATGAATAGACGGTAGGCGCCTTAGATGGGTTGGGAGCTTATTGATTTAGGTCACCAATAACTTCAGCAGGAACGTGCCCTACGCGCCCGGGTGGATTTGAACCACCGACCCGCGGATACAGCATAGAGGAAGGATACGGGATGAAGAGTTCTGGAACTTGTAGCTTCGGATCGGTCACCTTCTTGTGAAGCGCACCTCAAGCGATATCCCATTCGGGATATATCTTTTTAGCTAATCGATGAAATATTATTAATATGGCACATAAAACAAAATGCCAATTGATTCTTATGCGATTCCAAATAACTTGATATCCATGAATTATAAAATAGCGGTCCTAGGTCTTTCTGTTGCGCTGTTTGCTTTATCTTCTGACTCTTTTGCCCAAAGACTAGTCTTTTCCTTTCCCACTCAAATTACTCCCACGGTTGCCACGGATGGATTTGGTTGTTTTCGGCCGTGTTTGGATGTCAGCACGGTCGGCACCAATAATTTCCTCGTCCTTTGTTATCGTCAATGGAGAGATGGCTCAGTTGTACGCTCTAATAGCCCTGGCAATTTCACGGACACGAACTATCTGCAAGTACCCAATGGAGGGATATACATCTTCCGGATTAATAATCCTAACGCGACTTCAAACCTTTCCACCAACATGTCGCTGGTTTGGTCCAATATAACCGGACATAGTCATTATGCGGGCGGTGTGGTGACCTCGCCTTACAAAGTCTGGTACCATTACGCTGCTCCAAGTCTCGTAACCAACGTCTTTACAAATTTCTGGTCGGGACCCGGCGGGAGGCAGCTTTTGCGCAGGGAAACCAATGTTCTTATCGACCAATGGGGCTCCTCTGTTTCGGGAATGTTGACCCTGCCGGCATCTGGAACTGATGTGTCCAACACAAACAACCCCGGATCGGCTACCCCAGGTTTTATTGTGGAGGGTGGTACCGGAGCCCAGTCTCCAAGCCTCTCTTACGTTGTCATCGCCAAAACCAATAGTGGAAAAGTTGCTTTTGATATATACCGAGTTCCCTGAGGATCCTTTAGTAAGCATAAATGGGCTATGTAGCGTCACGCCCGGGTGGATTCGAACCACCGACCCGCGGATTAGAAATCCGCTGCTCTAGTCCCCTGAGCTACGGGCGCAGTAGGTAAATATGTAGCAGAAAGAATCCTAGGGGGCGAGGCGACGAAAGGGATTAAGGGGTGGTGGAAAGAGGGGTTAAGGGATTCAGGGGTTAAGGAAGGTAAAGATTAGAACGATTAGGTTTTTTTGGGGCGGAGGAGGAGGCCGAGGTCGGGAAGCTTAAGAAGTTTGGCGGTGAGGAAATAGGCGGCACTGCCAAGGAGGACGAGGGCGATCGTTCCGCCGAGGCGGACGGGGATGGGTCCGCTGAGGGGATCAATGAAGTGCATGCCAGTGAGCAAAACTCCAGAAAAGATAAGGCAACAGAGTAGAATTTTGCCGATGCCTTGAAGGAAAGCTATCTCACGGAAGCTACCGACATGGCGGTGGGCGGCCCAAGTGAGTTGGAGAATGTTAAGGGTGGCAACCGAGGCGGTGGTGAGGGTTAAGCCTAAGATTCCGAGGTGGTAGACGCGAATGAGGAGGTAGTTGAAAGTGAGGTTAAGAAAAATTCCTGTCAGGCTGACTCGAAGTGGGATGCCAGGTCGATCGATGGCAGAAAAAGCAGGGGCGATAACTTTCATGCAGGCGTAGGAGACGAGCCCGAGGGAGTAACCGCGGAGGGCGAGGGCGGTAAGAGAGGCGCTTTCAGCGCTAAAGCGACCGTACTGAAAGATGGAGGCGGTGATGGGATCGGCAAGGAGGAAGAGGCCGATGGCAGCAGGAAGCGTAAGAAAGAGAGTTTGGCGAATACCGACAAGGAGGCGGTCGCGAAGAGCGACCTTTTCATCGAGTGCGGCGTGCCGGGCGAGATGGGGAAGGGTTACGGTGGCGACGGCGACACCGAAGAGGCCGATGGGAAGTTGAATGAGACGAAAGGCGTTGTTGAGGCAGGTGACCGATCCATCGGCCAAGTAGGAGGCAAAGTAGCCATTGATCATAACGTTGACTTGGACGGCGGCGGCTCCGATCGATGCCGGGCCGAGAAGTCGAAGTACTTGTTTGAGGCCAGGATCGTTCCAGACGAGGAGCCAGCGGGGTTGGTAGCCGAGGGAGATGGCTCGGGGAACCATGACGAGCCACTGGGCAAGCCCGCCGACGAGGACGCCGATGGCAAAACCGTAGACGGAGCGCTGACCGAAAGTAGGGTCGAAGATCCAAGCGAGGAGGAGGCCGACAGCGATGGAAACAAAATTAAAGGCGGCGGAGGCGAATGCGGGAAGACCGAAGTGGTGGAGGCTGTTGAGGAGACCCATATAGACGGCGGCGAGGGAGAGAAAGAGGATGAAGGGAAATAGGATGCGAGTGAGTTCGACGGTCAGAGCGGTTTTTCCGGGGACGGCGGCGAAGCCTGGATTGAGGAGTCGGACGAGGGGATCGGCAAAAATGATCCCGGCAGTGACAATTAGAAGGAGAGCGATAAAGAGGAGGGTGTTGACGTTGCTGGCGAGCCGAAAGGCAGACTCTTTACCCTCCTTGGCCAGTTTTTGGGAGAAGGTGGTGACGAAGGCGGTGGAGAGGGCTCCTTCGGCAAAAAGATCGCGGAGGAGGTTGGGGATACGGAAGGCGGCAATGAGGGCATCAAGCTCCTTGCCTGCTCCGAGGAAGGTGTTGAGGAGGATTTCGCGGACCAACCCGAGAATGCGGGAGGCTCCGATGGCTGCCATCACGCGAGATGTGCCTTTGGTGCTCATTTTTGATTCAACCTTTGGACGCAGGCAGTGACAACTTCTTCGGGGGTGAGCCGGGTCATGCAACGGCGGTCGAGGGGGCAGGTTTTGAGGAAGCAGGGGTTGCAGGAGACTTTGTGTTGGGCGATGGAGACGGTGGAGCCGAGGGGACCTGTCCAAGCGGGCTCGGTGGAGCCGAAGATGGCAACGGCGGGTTTGCGGAGGAAGGAGGCGAGGTGCATGGGGCCGCTGTCGTGGCAGAGGATGAGGCGGGCGTGGGCGAGCCAGTGGGCGAGTTCAAGGGTGGTGGTTTTTCCCGAAAGATCGGTGATGGGGGAACCGAGGGATTGAGCGACGGCTTGGCAAGCGGATTGGTCGTCGGGCCCGCCGAGGATGACGGGAGTAAGAGGGTGGGATTTTTGGAGGTGGCGGATAACGGTAGCAAAGGAGGTGGGGTCCCAGCGTTTTGCAGATCCGTAGGCGGCGCCAGGGAGGATGGCGAGGTAGGGTTGGGCGGGAGCGTCTTTGGGTTTGGGGAGGGTGGGTGGCGGGGGAAGTTCGGCTTTGCCTTTAGGCAGGCCGAGGTCTTCCAACAGTCCGAGGTACTGGTCGGCGACGTGAACATAACCGTATGGTGAGGTTCTGCGAGGGGGATGATCGGTAAGAAGGAGATTGCGGATGGGGCCTGAAAAGCCTGCACGATATGGGGCGGGGAGAGTTTCGAGGGCGGCTCGGATGGAGTTGGGGAAAAGAACAGCTGATGAGACGTGGCGATTTTTTAAGGTGGAGTGTAGAGAGAAGGGAAAACTTGGAGCGGGGAGGTAGTCGATTTCAGGCAGGAGGATTGGGGCGAGTGTGGAGAGAGAGGGTGGTCCGACAACGACGAGTGGAGCCCGCTGATTGAGCCAACGTTGGTAGTGGTAGACGGCGGGGAGGGCGAGGATGAAGTCGCCCAGCCAGTTAGGCAGGCGAAGTAGGTGAGGCTTTTCCTGCGAGGAGGGGGAAGGAATCACCAGGTGATTTCCGGCGTTGGTTCAGCCGGATGCCTGATCCTTCTTAGCGCAAGATCCCTGGTGCAGCGCGTCGGTTCGCGTTGTTGGCCGAATCGGACTCCCCTTCGGATGAGGGGCGATCCTCTCCGTAACCAATGGTACTGATGTTGGAACCGCTAGCTCCGAGACCGATCAGGTATTGGCGAACGGCGTTGGCACGTTTTTCGCTGAGGGCGAGATTGTATTGGGGAGTACCGCGGGCATCGGTATGACCTGCGATGACAATCTTAGTCTTGGAATTATTGCTAAGGTAGTTAGCCAACTTATCCAATTTGGGCCGTTCTTTAGCCTCAATCGTAAAGCTGTCATAGGAAAAGAAAACAGTTTCGCTTTTAAGAGTATCGTAGTCGGCGGTGTCGGGGTTACCCGAGCGTTCGGGGAGAGCCTGGTCGTAAATATTGTCGGTGCTGTCTCCGAAGGCAGCGCCGTCGCCTTTTTTGTCTTTGTCAGCGCACCCGGAAAGGATGGCGAGTAGGGCTAGGAGTGAGAGGTAGGTATATTTCATAATTTTCAGCGGGTTGTATTGGGTTCTGTGTTGTTACTCAAGTTATTGGGTACTTTGATAGCCTCCCCAGTTAGTGAGTCAAGCAGAACTAGGGTTCCATTTTGAGAGCAGATGATGTGACGGGAATTCCTTGTCCATGAGGGACTTTCTAGTCCGGACCCACGACTCACGATACGAGTTTTCTTCGTTTCGAGATCGTAGACCCCGATTTGGCCACCGCCTGAGGTGATGCTGTAGGCGATTTTTTTTCCATCGGGGGACCAGTCGGGTTCGGTGGTGTAGGAGGATTCGGTATTTAGTTTTTCGGGAGTGCCACCAGTGGGTGAGATGAGATAGAGACCGGGGCTACCTCTCTCATCGGAAACGTAGACGATTTGTGAGCCATCGGGTGACCAGCAGGGTGAGCAATCGGTTCCGCGTGTGTTGGTGAGTCGGGTAGGTTCGCCCCCCGATGAGGATAGGGTGCAGATTTCTGGGTTCCCGAATTTGGAGAGGCTGAGGGCGAGGGTGGAGCCGTTGGGCGAAAAGGCGGCACCGGTATTTTGCCCAGGGAACTGGGCCACGATGGAGCGTTTCTTGGAAGAGAGATCGATAATGTAGGTATCGCGGTAACCGCTTTTGTCGGAGCTGTAGGCGATTTTGTTGCCATCGGGGGAGAACTTCGGGCCATACCCCAAAGCACCGTCTTGGGTGAGCTGTCGGCAGTTCGCGCCATCGATATCGCAGATGTAGATCTCTTTCTTGGAGTTCTTTTTTGTTCCGGATGCGGAGGCAAAGGTGATCTTGCTGGAGGCGAAGCCAGGGGTTCCGGTGAGGGCTTGGATAAAGGCATCGGCGAACTGGTGGGTTGCACGACGAGCGTCTCCATTGAAGGAGGAGTCGACTAAGGGGGCTCCGCCAGCTTTTGGGAGTACACGGCCTGCGAGACCAGCGGGGGTGATGGTACCGGAGAGGGTGAGGGAGGCGGCGGCAGGTTCAACGACGCGGCAGGCGCCTGAGCGCTCGAGATCGTTTTGCAGGACTTTGGTCATAGCGGGGCCTTCGGCACCTGCGATGGGGGAGATGGCGACGTCGACCTTACGGGTTTGTTCGATCACGATGACGGGGGCGGAGTCTTGGGATAGGAGGAGGGAGGGGGCCAGCAGAAGTAGCGGGAGGATCAATCTCATCGAGACAGACAAGAGCATGGGAGCCAAAGCTCCAGTGAAAATTTTGGCTTGATCCCCGATGCACGGAAGCCAATTATTTATCCCTAAACACACACAAAGGAGTCCAAATCATGAAAAAACTACCAATGATCCTCGGTCTGTTGTCGGCTATCACCAGTCTATCTTTGGCGGACATTTCTCCTGACGTATCCGCAAAAGACACTAAAAAAATAGTGCAAAACAGCTTTGTCGAAACCGCTCAGAAAGGAATCAAACTGAGCGGGTATGTGGATGCTGGATATAGCTATAACTTCACGGGCACGACCATCAATGGGTCGCAAGTGAACAGCCGCTTTGCCGGCGATACGGTTCAAAAAGGGGACTTTAATCTCTATGCCGTTAAGATTGCCCTCGAGAAGGCCATGACCTCGGAGAACCGAGCTCAGGCCGGATTTCGAACGGATGTGATGATAGGTGAGGACGCCCAAATGCTGATCAATCGTGGGCAACCCTCGAATGCAGGAGCTCCAGGAGTCAACAGCAACTACAATGGGCAGGGCAACTCCAACGCTTTATTTTTGGAACAGGCCTATGTTGACCTTCGGGCTCCGGTCGGTAACGGTTGGGACTTCAAGATTGGTAAGTTCGTCACGATTTTGGGCTACGAGGTAATCGAGCGTCCGGCCAATATGAACATCACCTACGGGCAGCTCTGGCAGAATGCGTTTCCTTTGACCTATGTGGGTGTTCTTTCCTCTTACAGGTTTGACGACTACCTGGACGGAAAGCTGGGCGTGGTGAACGGATCCAATAGCGACAACAACACCACAGTCAATGGAAACAGCGACGGGGTGGCAGTGCTGGCTGCACTCAATGTGACTGCTCCCGGAGGCAATGCAAACTGGAGTAATAATTTTCAGTACAGCACAGCCTTGGAAAACAACACGAGCTACCAAAATGGCGGACAACCGACCTCCAGCATGCCGGTGGACAATTTTGCATCCCCGGCCAGCGGTTATGCCGTGGTTTACAATTCCTGGGGGAATTGGGCGCCCAAATTCGCAAACGACAAACTTTTGTTTGCGTTCGATACGGCGTTAGGAAACGCGTCATGGAGCAGCGTACAAAACATCAACGTTAATACCACTTGGTACGGCGCGGCGGTGTATGCCAAGTATCAGTTCAATGATTGGTTCAGCTTGGCAAGTCGTGCCGATTATCTGGGGAGTAATAATTCCGGCAAATTCGGAACTCAAGGATCGATCTCGACATCATCCAATGCAAATTATCAGCCCAATTGGATTAACGATGATGGGCATGTGACTGGAAACAACTACTGGAGCTACACCATCACGAGTGCATTTAATGTGATTGATAACCTGCTGATCCGCGCAGAGTACCGGTTGGATTGGGGTTCGGGAATTCAGTCCACAGTTGTGACCCCTAACAGTAATGCAGTTTCGGGTGTTCAATCAGGCGGACCTTGTCACTACGCGGGCGCCGAAGTGGTCTATAGCTTCTAAAACACGATTCTTTCAAAATCCCGGGAGGCTTTGGCTTCCCGGGTTTTTTGTTTTCTACTCCAGCTTAAACTGGATGATGACGGTGTAGTCGGGGGAGCCGAGTCCAGCGGGTAGCGGTTTGGGAAGACGTGGAGTGGAGCGGACGGCCTGTTCGACCGAGGTGTCCATGGCTGAATCGCCCGAGGGGCGGGAGATTTTCTGGAATGTGACTGCGCCATTCGCGGCGATTTTGATTTCTACTTCGGTGAAGATTTTATCTCCTGCTGGAATGGGGGGTTTTTTCCAAGCGGATTGGATCGATTGTTTGATGAGGGCGCGATACCAGGAGAAGTCGTCCGCGATGCCGTCGGGTCGGCCAGCGTTGCCCGCTCCGTCTCCCTCTCCGCCTCCCTGTTCGGCTGGGAGTTTGGAGGTGAGACGATTTTTAATATCGGAGGCGGTTGGGCCAGCTGGGGCGGTGGATTTTGGGGAGGAGGTTTCGGTTTCGGACGTGGAAGTTGAAACGGAGACTTTTTTCTTCGCCGTACTGACTTTGACCTGATGTTTTGGTTTAGGTGGAATGGGAAGGGGGGTGGGCACAGGTTTCACTTCAGGAGTGGGAGTTGGCTCCGGTTTCTGGACTGGTTCTGGCTCGGGTTCAGGTGTTGGGGTGGGCTTTGTTTCCTCAACAGGTTTCGGCTTGGGCGCCACAGGCATTTCGGATTTTGGATTATGAATTTCGGATGCGGGTTGTGTTGAGGACGAGGTGGGAGAAGGGAGCCCTGGTCCGGGGCGGAGGGATCCAAGATCGATCATCTCGACCGGTTTTATTGGGGCGGGTTTATGGCACTGGGAGAGCGGAAGGCCGAACAGCAGTAAGAGAGCAAGGTGAGCACCGAATACGATCAGAACGGTACGCCGAAAAGGGCGCCCGTGGGGGTTCACTTGCGGATGTCCGGAGTATTGGCGAGGTCGAGGCGGGCACCCGCGGAGCGGACAGCCTCCAAGGCGCGAAAAACGGTTTCATAAGGGAGAGAGGAGTCGGCGCGGAGGGAGACGACGAGTTCGGGGTCGCGAGCTTTTCGTTGGGTGAGGAGCGAGGTGAGTTGATCGAGTCGAATCTTTTCAGAGCCGAGAAGCGCGGAACCATCTTTGGAAAGCGTAAGAGTGAGAATCGATTTCGGATCGGGCAGAGAGGTGCGAATGCTGGTGGATGCTTTGGGGAGATCCACCGGCAACTGCTGTTCCATCAGTGGAGTGGTGATCATAAAGATAATGAGGAGGACGAAGACCAGATCGAGCAACGGAGTGATGTTGAGCTCGGCAAGGTTGTGTGTCTGGGTATGGAAACGGGAGCGTCTCATGAGCGTGGGGTAAAGCGGTGCTCGAAAACGGCCGCGCACTCTGCGGCGAAGTTTTCCATTTGGATGTTTTGGCTGCGGATGGAGGTGGTGAGAAAGTTGTAACCAAACATCGCGGGAATGGCGACGAGGAGACCGACAACGGTGGTGATGAGCGCTCCAGATACGCCAGGAGCCATGGCGGCGAGACTGGCTTGGCCTGCCATGGCGATGCCACTGAATGCATCCATCACGCCCCAAACTGTGCCGAGAAGACCGAGAAAGGGGGCGCCGCTGACAGCGGTGGCGAGGAGGATGAGGTTTGATTCAAGCTTGAGAGATTCTTCTCCCACAGCACGCTCCATAGCCGTCCGAACTGAGTTCATGCCTGTCTCACTGATCGAGCGAGCGGAGGAGAGTCGGGCGGCGAGAGTGGAATCGATGGCGGAGGAGCCGGTGAGATGGAAGCAGAGCTCTTTGGCGCCGGCGTGGTAGATGACGGCTTGAGGGGATTCACCTGGGGGGCGGCCTGAGAGGTAGGGATCGAGAGGTTCGGTGGCAGAGCGGAAGGCTTTGAGGAAAGTGCGGGTGGAGCGGACAACGGCATTGAGTTGGGTCCATTTTGACCAGATGACCGACCAGCTAAAAATCGAGCCCAGCAAGAGGCAAAAGAGGACGCCTTTGCCAGCCGGTTCAGAATGTTCGAATGCGTAGAGGATTCCAGCGGCTGCAAGCATGGAATGGATATAAGCAAT
>Ga0214917_10004798_pt1 | contig 14814 bp, 13 predicted proteins | sample LL_1208_BB_MetaG_FD_177983 | JGI IMG/M metagenome (GOLD analysis project Ga0214917, IMG submission 177983) | Freshwater microbial communities from Lake Lanier, Atlanta, Georgia, United States - LL_1208_BB | ecosystem: Environmental > Aquatic > Freshwater > Lake | place: USA: Georgia | collected... | reverse complement strand
GGTTCGCCCCGTCCTCTCTGTCAATGAGGTGGCATGGAAGTCCGTTGACGTCTACCGTCCGCGACCCGTTGGCTTGGGGACTTGGTGCGTCCGGAACATCGATGTTCACTTGGCTATGGTAGCCCTGATAATTGACACATGAGCACGGCCGCCGAGACCTCAGACGACATGCTTGAGGCCAAGGGTCCAGGGACATTGGTGATCATTCTCGACCGAAGCGTCTGCATCGGTGCTGCGGATTGCGTAGCACTCGCGCCAATCGGGTTTGCCCTTGACGGGTATGGGAAGGTCCGGTTTGTCAATCCGGATGCGGAAACCGATGCGCGGATATGGGCCGCGGCGCGCAGGTGCCCGACCGATGCAATCCTTCTCGAGGACCGCTCAGGCAAACCACTCTATCCATAGCCGTTTGGTCTGGAGACGGTGAGAATCGTTCCGTTACGTGGTCGCCTCCACCTTGCAGCGACAGACGGACAGCGGATCTACAGGGGACGAAACGTGACCACGACAGATTACAAGCGCGCTGTCTTTCTCGATGTCGGTGACACCCTCCTTTACGCCCGTCCGACGTGGGCAGACGTGATCTCAGACGTGGCAGGCATTCACGGGGCGTCGATCACGTCCGATGCACTCATAGCGGCCGAGCGTAGGATCGCGCCAGTGATCGCGTCACGATTTCGTGATGGCGAGAGGCACACGACCTCCCTTGAGAAGTCGCAGTCGCACTGGACGTGGCGGTACTCCGAGATGCTTGGGCTTTGTGGCGTGCCTGAACGGTTGATACCGAGTATCGCTAAAGCGTGTCACACCCGCTTCAATGACTTCGACACCTGGGTTCTATTCGAAGATGCACGTCCATTGCTGGACGAACTTGACCGGCGGCGCAGGCAGGACGGTCTGATTGTGGGCGTCGTCTCGAACTGGGAGGAGTGGCTTGAACCGCTCTTGATCCACCGGGACTTGGCCCGACATTTCGATTTCCTGGTGGTATCGGGGGTCGTACAGTCCGAGAAGCCCGACGAGGCAATCTTTGATGCCGCCCTTGCCCGTGCAGGGCTCACGCGGTCCCAGTCAAACCAGGCCATGCACGTGGGCGACAGCTTGACCGCCGACGTTGAGGGCGCGCGTGCACTTGGTATCCGCACTGTCCTTTTGGACCGCGATGTTCGCTATCCGCCTGAACGTACCTCAGGAACTGCGGTGATCCGCTCGTTAGCCGAACTCCCGCGCCTGATCGACGAGGCGCGGGGTTAGTGACTCAGACGGTTTCCCAGGAACCCGAAGCTGCCGAACGATAGATGGCGTGCGCTACCCGGAGTTCCTGAAGCGAATCCTCCGGACCGGCGGCGAGCGGGGCACCATCCAGAATGGCATTGATGAAGTCCTGGTTTTCGCCAACAAAGCTCATGGCATATCCCCAGTTGCCGTCAAGCGAGCGACCACTTCGGTACTTTCGGTTGTAAAGGGTGACCCCGCCCCCGGGGAAGCCTCCGATCACAATCTCACCGTCGGTCCCGGTAATCCGCCAAGACTCCTGCGGCCCGAGTGGCGTGTTCACCATCATGCCGTCGTAAGACGCGTACACACCCGACTCGAATTGGACAAGGGACCGCATGAGCGAGTCACCCTGCATCTCTTCCATTGGATAGCCAACGACACCCACGACACGAGTGATGTTGCCGAACCACATCCGCATTGGCCGGACCCAATGTGACCCACCATCGATTGTGATGCCACCGCCGGTCCTTGCCTGCGAAAGACGCCAAGCTTGCCCCGTGAACCAGTAAGGGTTGTACTCGGAAACGAAGGCGGCGCGACCGGTAACCAGGTCGCCAATTTCACCCTCCCGAATGAGGTTTAGCGCAGCGACCACCTCAGGCCAATACTGTGCGTTCTCGGCGAGCATGAAGACCCGGCCGCTTGCACGCGCTGCGTCCAGAATTCGGGCTGAAGCCTCAAGTGTTGGTGCCATCGGTTTTTCAAGCATTACGTGCTTGCCGGCGGCGAGGCACTTCAACGTGGTTGATTCGTGCAGGTCATGAGGAAGCATGATGCTGATGGCGTCGAACGCATCAGCGGAGATTGCGTCATCAAGCGACGCGAACGCGGTTCCTCCAGTCTCCGCAGCGTACGCCGATGCGCGTGTCGCGTCTGCGTCTATGCATGCAGTGACACTCACGCGAGAGACGTGCCCCTTGATGGCGTCAAGGTGGTACCGCGCAATCGCGCCGCAACCGAGGAGAGCAAGCCGAACTTCTGTTGTCATGGTGACAGCATGGTATTCGGTGGCCGTCAACTGTGCGAATTAGTGCGCGAGACCTACTTCCGGAACGAGATGTTCGGCGTTTCCGATGAGAAACGGAAACCTTCGGTGTCATCGTCGAGCCAGTACCGGACAAAGCCGGCCAGGGTGGCGATCTCCTCTCGCGAGAGCGATGCTATCGGGGTGGCGCTGCTTCCGTTGGCATCCCACTCTGCCGCCCGGTAAATGACCACATCCGCCATATCTGCGTGAATTACTAAGGCTTCCCCAGTTGTCGGACGGATTACCAACTGGGTCGGAATTCCACCTTCTGGAATGATCGGCATCGGTTTTCTCCTGTGCCTGGTTGGCTCCGAGGCACGTTGCTTCCCCGGTGCATTGGCGATGGTCGTCGCGAATCGACTTGTGTGGCAGGTCTGGGCGGGTCATGCGCTGACTTTGCATAGCGAGGATACGGTGCTGGTTCTGTCAGTGAGACGCGATGACGGGCGCGTCGTGATGGTGAGACGATGGGCCGTGCGCGCCAATTGAACGGGCGCGTCGACGGACCGTTGGGATCAGCGCGAGGACAATCCACCCAGATGCAATGAGAATGCGTCGTAACCACGGCGCGGTGTCCCAGAAGTATTCGCGCTCAATACGCCACGATTCGGCCCAATCGATTTCGGGCAGCCTCATCCGTGAGGCCCACCCATCGGAAGTTGGCGCACGCCGGACCATTACCTTATTCGGGTTTTCAATCCCGGTGCCCTTGCGTCCCGGATAGTCAACCCAGATGTGGTCGAATGACGCTTCCAACCGATATGGCATACCTCTCGCCTCGAATACGCTCGCAAGGACGACCGCGCGCCCTTGGCAGTCTCCGGCGTTGCGTGCCATCACTTCTGCTGGCGTCGGGAAGGTCCACGGCACACCATCGGTTTCCCATGGCACCGCATACGTGATACGTTCCAGCACCGCGGCCTCGATTTGCCTCGGGTTGGCGGGCAATGTAAGAGCCCAATCACGCACCACGTCAGCATCAATCACTGGTCGCCAAGCATTCTGGATTGACCGCACGAGAACCCCGGGGTTGGGATAGCACACGCAGACGCCCCAAGCTACGGCCAACCCGAGCCGCCACCTCTTTCGCACCCACCGTGGCGTGGCGCCCTCAGCAGAGACCGTAGGACTGTCACTCATGCCGTTGGCTTCTCTGTTCGCAATCCACGACACCCGCTGGTTCCGCCCGCTATCGAATCGTATCCCGGATTGGCGGTGTTCCGTGACCCTCAGCGGCAGGTTTTCTCGGCCGTGGCACGCCCCGGACCCGTTGGCACGGTGTGAGCCGTGCAATCTTCTGCTTTTTCCATGTATCCCTTCGTCTCGGCAGTGCTTGAATTCGCAGGCACCGGGACCGGTTCATGGCCAAGTAGCGGACAGGTCTGGAACATGATATGCAGTAACATGTTATGCTGCATGTGATGACGAATTCATCTGATCAAGAGATTCCGGAGCCTGATCCAGGGAACGTAGAACAGAGACGTTGGTCTCTCCATCCCCTTCTCGGCGCGCTCCTGATCTTGGGTGGCAGGGAGTTGTCAATTTGGCTTCTCGCTGTCCCCGCAATCTATATTGGCTCAGGGTTTGCGTTCGCCTCCGGCTTGTTTGGCGCGGTGGGCGCCATTGCGGTGCTCGTGCTACTGCTCGGTGCATTTGCCTTGGCTATCTACGGGATCAATCGTGCAGTGAAGTGGATGACCGGTTCAGGACTGTTCTTCTTCTAACCCGGGGGACTAAACCTCCGACTGATCCTTGCCGGTGTGGTCGCTTGCGCTAGCTGTTCGCTACATGGTTGCAAGGACTGTGCCGGCAATTGCGAGGACGACGCCGATTGTCTGGACGTTTCCAGGGCGCTCGTCGAGGACGATCCGGGAAAGCAGGATCGTAACGACGGGATGCAATCCCCCAAGGGTCGAGGTGATGCCAAGACGCCCAGCCATGCTTGCGTGTGCAAAAAGTGTGCTTGCGCCGAGATCCAGCAGACCCGATGCAGCGATACCGGTTGCAGTGATCATGAGCGGCACATGTTTCTTGGCCGTGTTTAGTAGCCCAGGACCGACAGTGACCAACACTGCGCTTGGCTTGATTGCGCTTCCGGCAGCGTCCCGCTTTGACCTTGGCGTGGTTCCATTCAGGACAGCCCACGCGGTTCCAAGGCATGCAACAGACACGGCACCTTCAATGAGGGAAGCGGCAGCAACGCCCCCGTGGGATGCCTCACTGAAGAGGCAGAAGTACGTTCCGAAACAGACAGCGGCGATGACAGCATATGCCAGAGACGTACGATCCGCGCCTCTTGCGGAGACTGGTGATCCACTGGGGGTCTGAGTTGCGAGGACGACGCCTCCAACGGTACCGACGATCCCGATGGCACCGATCAGGCTGATTGCTTCGCCGCAAACCACGCCGACAATCACGGGAATGACCGCCCCTGAAGCAGAGATCGCGGTCACCGTTCCAAGGTGACCTTTTGCGAGCGCACGGTAGAAGCAACCAAGACCAACTGCGCTAACGATCCCGGCTGCAATGGCAAACAGTGCCGTCCGCATTTCTGGGACGTCAGTGCCGAGTCAGAAGCAGGCGGCTCCGGTGGCAGCGAGGCCACAGGATTGAGAGGTCGCCGTCACCGAGACTGGTGATAGTCGGCGGGCTAGCAGGCCGCCGACGAAGTCGGAAATACCCCAAAGGAGTGCAGAGGTCAGTGCGAGGATGACGGCGAACATCCCGCACATGGTGGATCATGTATGTAAACGGAACATTATCTAACGCCGCCGGTGTCGTGACCGAATGGTCCAGACTAATCGGCGGTATCGTCGCTGATGGCCTCGGCGCCAAGTACTGCGAAGTAGATTGCGTCTGGGTGATGAACCACGAGGGCAGCGGTCGTCTGGTCCGGATCAAACTGGAACCCCGGGGTCAGACTGATGCCAAGTTCCGTTTTGGCACGGGGAAGGAGGTCCAGGACCTTTACCTGATCTGCAATGTCTGGACACGCCAGGTAACCCCATGAGTACCTGAGCCCTTGCCCCTTAGGTACTCCCATTGCCATCCGGATCTGCTGTTGGATCAATTCGGCCATCGCTTCCGCGACGGTGGCGGCTAAGCCGTGCACCTTGAAACCGCGGTCGTAGGCGCCGTTCTGCTGAAGTTTTGCGGCAGTCTGGCTCGCGATTGCACCGGCGGTGACCACCTGGAAGCCTGCGGTGTCGTATTCCCCGGAGTCAATCGGGCGGAAGTAGTCCGCAAGGCACAGACGTCCCTTGTTGCGGGGAGATCCATCATCGGGCTGTCGCGGAAAACTGAAGCGTGAGCGAACTGGCAACGAGGTACCCCGGGCTCCCTCTATGAACGCGACTGGGTCGTAGACAATCAACTCATCGGCGTCTGCCTGAACCGGAAAGATCCCGAAGGCCCCAGATGGGCGCAGCCAGCCCTCTCTCTTGGCGTCTCGCCACAAGCCTTGCAATTCGGGTTCGAGCTCTCGAACAAGCATCCGCTCCCATTCCTGCTTGCGCGCCATAGCACGTTGGGAAGGTGCGACTGGTTCGGGATCGAGAATCGGGCGGTATCCCCAGTGATGGCGGAACAGGGTATTGCGGTCAAGGAATGGCAAGAGCAGATCAAGGCTCCTTGGGTCGATCGTGATGACTGACCCCCGGGTCGCGAGGTTCGGCGGGACCGTGCAATCACGGACCGTGCGCATGCGTGCAGCTTCGCGTTGGGATCTGGATAGGTTTGCGCGTGCCGTAATCATTGGGTCTGTCTCCTACGCTTTACCCGGTCAGGCCACCGCGGCTGCTTCAGTCTGCACGCGTGCGATGACTGCATCCCGGTCGCCGGATTGCGTGAGTGCCTCAACCCAGTCGAGACCTTCAAATGCGTCCTTGCAATAGAACACCCCTCCGGCATACCGGGTGGATTTCGCATCATCAACGAAGTTGACCCGCGCGCCGAATGGACGGTTGATAGCCGCACCGCCGATCAGGACCGGGATGTCGAGGCCTCGCCGATGCAACTCACGAACCACAAGGGGCATCTGACGGCTGGTGTTCACGAGCAGCGCTGAGAGCCCGATGACGTCGGCACCATGGCGGACCGCTGCTTCAACGATCTCTGTCACCGGTACCTGCTTCCCGAGGTCATGGACCGTGTAGCCGTTGTTTGCAAGGATTGTTTGCACCAGGGACTTCCCGATGTCGTGGACGTCACCGTACACCGTCGCCAGAACAACCGTGCCCTTCGTGACACCCTCGATGCGTTCGAGATAGGTCTCCATGCGCGCGACTGACTTCTTCATGACTTCAGCAGACTGCAGGACGTAAGGAAGGATGCGCTTCCCTGCCCCAAACTCATCTCCGACCTGCTTCATTGCTGGAAGCAGGACACCGTTCAGGACGTCGACCGCTGCATCGTGGCGACGCGTCCCATGCGCGGTACGTTCGGCAATCGCTGAATCTACGAGATCCTCAACCCCGTCCTTGCGTCGCTCCAGGATCCGGTACCTGATCCGTTCGTCAGTTCCGTCGGGTTCAACCACACCTGGGCTGGTCTTTCCCGGGCCGGTATCGGCGCCGCCTGATTTGATGATGGCGTCAACGTGCTCGATGAAGTCCGTCAGCGCAGACTGCGAAGAATTGAAGATGGCCGCCTCGGCAAACTCACGGGTTACGTCGGGTATGCCGGCGTAGGGTCGCGCGTGTGCCGGATTGATGATGGCGAGGTCAAGGCCGGCCTTCACTGCGTGGAACAGGAAGACAGAATTGAGGATCTCCCGCGCATAAGGATCGATCCCGAAAGACAGGTTGCTCACCCCGAGGATGGTCAGCACGCCGGGCAGGCGGGACTTGATCAGGCGGATTGCTTCGATTGTCTCGACCGCTGCGTTGGCAAGGTCAGCCTGGCCAGTAGTGATTGGAAAGGTGAGCGCATCAAAGATGAGGGTTTCCGGGGGCATGCCGTACTCGCCGCACACAATCGTATGGATTTTCTGGGCCGCCTCGAACTTCCACTGGGCGTCGGTGGCCTGGCCTCGCTCGTCGATGCACATCGCCACGGCAATCGCGCCGTGTTCCTTCATCAACGGCACCCACTTGTCGATCCGTTCGGACCGATTCTCCGCGTGGATGCTATTCAGGATGGCCCGGCCTGGATAGACCTCAAGGGCGGCCCGCACTACATCGACCTCGGTGGTGTCAATCACCAGCGGTGTTTCAAACGACGCACCGAGACGTTTTACGATGGTTGCCATCTGGAACACCTCGTCAGCGCGCTCGGTTAGAGCGACGCAGATGTCCAGGGCGTGCGACCCGTTCTCGACTTGCTCCCGGGCGATCTCGATCAACTTGTCGTAGTCGTCACGGAGGAGGGCGCGCTTGGCAACCCGTGACCCCTGTGAGTTGACCCGTTCGCCCACGATCAGTGGGGCCGGGTCCATGAACAGGTCGAAGGCGCGCAACGCCGACGCGATCCGAGGCACGTAGGGGACGGACCGTGGACGCGGAGCCTTCCTGTCCAGTCGGGCAACGAGCTCGGCGATATGGTCTGGCGTCGACCCACAGCAACCACCGACGACATTCACGCCGAATTCCGTCACGAAGTCGACAAGTTCGTCGGCCATCGGACCGGGTTCCAATGGGTAGACCGCCTGGCCGTCGACGTTCAGTGGGAGCCCGGCGTTCGGGATACAGGTGACCGGCAGTCGGGATGTCTCGCAAATGACGCGGATCGGTTCCCTCATGTAATCAGGGCCAGTCGAACAATTCAGTCCGATCAGGTCGATCGGAAGACCCTCGAGGATTGTCACCGCCGCAACCGGGTCGGTGCCGAGCAGCATGCGTCCGGACATCTCAAGCGTTACCTGGCATTGGATCGGCAGGCGGGTTCCGGTGTCACGGAACGCGCGTGTGCACCCAGATATGAAGGCACGTGTCTCGAGGATGTCGAATTGGGTCTCGATGATGATGACATCGGCCCCTGCGTGGATCGCGGCGGTTACTTGCAGCCGTGCACCTTCGGCGAGTTCCTCAAAGAGGGAGCGGTAGAGTGGTTCTCCGTCCGGACCAAGAGAAAGGGCGATCAAGGACGCCTCATCCCCACTTGGGAGGGCACCAGTCGGTCCGAGCGACATCGCAACGAAGCGGGGCCGGTCTGGTGTAGAGAAGCGGTCGGCGGCCCGGCGGGCACACGCGACGGCATTGAAGTTGATCTCGTATGCCCTCTCGACGAGGCCCCATTCACGCAATCGCCGGGGACTGCCCTGGAAGGTATCGGTCTCAAGGACATCTGCACCGACTGCGAGATAGCCGGCGTGGATCTCCTCAAGGAGTTCAGGACGCGTGGTTCCCAGGATTTCGTGAGGCCCGCGCTGCGGATTTCCCAAGTAGTCGGCGTCGCTGAGCAAGTGTTGCCGTGCCAGGATCTGGGTGCCGAAGCCCCCGTCGTAGATCAGGATCCGCTTCTCAAGTTCCTCTAGGAAGCGGCTCTTCAAGTTGTGGCGGTTGTACTGCACGGGAACCAGGGTGGGAGTGATGGTCATCGAAATCCGTCCAATTTTCGTTCGGCCGGACCGGCGCCATGAGGGTGAACCCCTACGCCCATGCCTGCCCGTGGCTCGTGGGAACAAGTCTTTGGCCCCTACCTGCCAATTATGAATGAAACGGCCAGTAACGAACGGGCGCCGCAGTCCGCGAAGAGTGACGACGCTGCCCGCGCTGTTCCACGTGCTCGCGGCCGGGGTTCTGTTTTGTGATTTCATACAGTGATTGTGTCATATATTTCGTCGGGATGTCAATCGACGCCGCGCAGTATGCTGTCGAAATGCTGCGCGATCACGCGTAGATCAAGGGAGAATGGTGATGTCACTGGATACCGGCGACGCTGGTGTTTTTGTTCCGGCACCGGGTGCTAGACGCGGTGTTGCCGCACTATGCACTGTGTATCGGCCCCGTTCCCATGCCGACGTGATCGTGAGCAAGCTCCTTGGCGATTATTCGTGGCCCCACGTCTACGACCGGGATGCGCTTGACTACGGAGAGACTGTCCGAACTCTCACCGAGACTCCATTGCCGACCGATATCGATGGGCGCATCCGCCGACCAAGGGTCGCGGTGGCTTCGATGTTCATCGACCAGTTTCCGGAGAACGACCTCTCTCGCGGATGGTCCGAGCGCACTGGCGTGCCGATATTGCCGTCAATCCGCGACGCGATTACCCTCGGAACAGACACCATCGCTGTCAATGGTGTGCTGATCATTGGTGAACACGGCGAGTATCCACTGAACGCTCGCGGACAACGCCTCTATCCGCGACGCGCCTGGTTCGATGCAGTCGCAGACGTCTTTGAGGAACTGGGAAGCGTGGTGCCAGTCTTCATCGACAAGCACCTTGGCGTCGGGTGGGAGGACGCGCGCGCTATCTTTGACCGAGCTGCCCGGCTCGGCATCCCGTTGATGGCGGGATCATCGGTGAGTACCGCGCCGGTCTCGTGGCGTTCTCCCAGGGTCGATATTCCTATCGGGACTCAGATCCATCGGGCAGTGGTCGTGTCTCCGCCCCCATTGGAGGCGTACGGGTTCCATGCCCTCGAGGCGCTCCAATGCATCATGGAGCGTCGCCATGGTGGCGAGAGCGGTATCGCAAGCGTGCAGTGCTTGGTCGGAGAGGACGCATGGAACGCAATGGACCGTGGCGCGTGGGAACGGTCACTCATGCAGGCTGCGTTGCAAGTCTGTGACCGAGCTACCCCAGGTGATGCCCGGTCGCTAGCCCCGGATGCCTCGGCCTTCCTGATCAATTACCGCGACGGCACCCGCGCGATGGCGATGATCCCCGAAACGGTCACGCCACAGTGGGCGATTGCCGCCGATGTGACATTGCCGGGTGCCGACACCGTCTCCCGGATCGCATTCCGCTTCGGCATGGGGACCCAGGAGCCGTTTTCGCATTTCGCGTGGCTCATCGAAGGGGTACAGGACATGATCGAAACAGGTGTCCCGACAGTGCCCGCCATTCGCACGCTCCTGACAACCGGTGCCCTTGACTTCCTCATGGCTTCACACGAGGCCGGGGGGGTACCGATTGACACCCCGCAGCTACACATCTCCTATGCACCATCTGCCACCGTCGAGAGATAGATGACCCACGACGACCAAGAAGACGGTCCAGCAACCAATGTGCGTGGGCGCTTGCTCGAACGGGGGCGGTCTACGGGTGGCGCGCGTACAGGTGCACAAGGTTGTCACGCGGTGACCACCCTAGAAGCGCCTTTGCCTTTTCGTTCGAGTATCGGTCGTGAGGAAGGTCAGCGGTGATGTGCATGAGCTCAAAGGGGGCAGGGTAGCCCGGGGCGTCGACGGTGTGACGAAGGGCTCGTCCGGCGTCGTCCCAAGAGATGGACATCGGGTGCGGGCCACCCGGCGCAGGTTCGGCCACGTCCGGGTTGACGAAGGCGCAGAACACGAGTGTTGGTGACTCTAGACCGAATGCGTCGGCCGCCAGGCGCACAACTTCCTGACCGAGGTACTTGGCAACTGTGTACTGCCAGACGCCGGTTCGGGCCGGCGCGTCATCGGGGACCCCGAACTCGTGACCATATCCCGCGGGCCGATCGTGGAGGTTCAATGCAGGGCCGGTGTGTACCGAGCGGCGAATTCCATGGGCACGGGCGGCACGCATGACGTAGTAGGCGCCTTCAAGATTGACCCTGAACGACCCGGGCACGTCGTGCCGAATAACGGTCAAGTTGATGATCGCGTCCGCGCCTTCGCAAGCAGCCGCCACGGCCAGTGGGTCGGTGACATCGCAGGTGATTGACTCGTGTGGGGCTTGAGGTACCGACGGCAGAGGCGCTCCCGGGGACTGGGGCTGGTTTGCATCGCGGATCTCGGCAAGCGATCTTGCGTCAGTCAGGCGAACCGTGTAGGCGCTCATGAGGTGCGGAGCAGTCGCTGCCCCTAGTGGGCCCCCGGCGCCGAACATCGTGACCCGTCGGATGACACGGGACGGCACGGTCGATGTATCGCGCGGGGCTCGCACTCCGGTTCGTGAAGCCACTTCGCAATCGTGGGCAGGCGCATAGCCGATCCCCCGCGCGGCTCCAACCGGGAAACGTGACATGTCTCCGCCACCGGGAACATGGAACACCCACCAGCCCGACGCAAGAGTGGTTCGCGAGTATGTCTCACTTATTGCCAAGGGAGCTTTAATGGCACGCACACACGCCTGAACTGCGTCGTCGACGTGAACTTCGTCGCCCGTGACCGGATTGTGGCCAGTGGAAATCGTGGCGAAACGCAAGCAGATGACCGCCAATGGTTCGACAAGGGCGAGTTGCCGGGCCGTCTCTTCGGCGAGATACGCGCCGAGGCCCGCAGGATCATCGACGTCCGGGCGCGGTCGCCATGACTCAGCGACGGAAAAGGTCGGGTCGTAGCCCTCGAGATGGCGCAAGGTGCTGCCGAGAATGTACCGCGAGGCGCCCGCCTCAACCGCTGCACGCATGAGCACATACGTACCCCGCGAAAGGTGCTCTATATGAACACCGGCTGCCTTCCAGGACTGTGGGTTTTCCAGGGAACCGGGATCAGGCGCGGTATCGATGGATGCCAAAGGTCTCAGATCGATGACCGCATCGGCGTTCGCCAGTGCCACGGCGCAGGCAGCGGGATCAAGTGCGTCACCGTTGAATTCGATGACCTCGTGCGAAGGTAAAAGGTGCGTCACAAGCGAATGACCGAGTACCGTTCCCGTTTCCGTGACCACGATGCGCATCTTTGGTGTCCTTGTCGTTCAAGCGGTGCCCACTGCCGGCGGGCGATGGCAGTGTAGTCGGTTGGCGAGTTCCTGCGTGTCAACGACCGAAACGCGGCGATGCATACCCGCACCACGGCGTTTGGTTTTGGCTGCAAAATTCACGTCATGAAGACGCTGCTTGTTCGACACGCGACCGTCCTTGCCACCATGGACGCATCGGGAACCGAGATTCCGGACGGTGGTCTGTTTGCCCGCGGTGGCGTGATTGAGATGGTCGGCCCTACGGCAGATCTTCCGGATACCGCGGACACGGTCCTTGACCTTCGGGGACACGTTATCGCCCCCGGCCTGGTCAACACCCACCACCACCTTTACCAGTCGCTCACTCGGGCGGTGCCAGGTGCTCAGAATGCGGACCTGTTCAACTGGCTGCGGACTCTCTACCCAATCTGGGGTCGATTGACCCCGGATGCGGTCGCCGTCTCCACCCAAGTCGGCCTCATTGAGCTTGCGCGCAGTGGGTGCACGACAGCGTCCGACCATCTCTATCTTTTCCCGAACGGGAGTCGCCTCGACGATCAGATCGTCGCCGCCCGTGAGGTTGGGGTTCGCCTGCATGCATCCCGGGGAAGCATGTCGCTGGGGCGGTCCAAGGGAGGCCTCCCGCCTGATGACGTGGTGGAGGACGAGACAGCAATCCTTCGCGACACCAGTCGGCTGATTGAAGAGTGGCACGATCCAAACCCGGGCGCGATGACTCAGGTTGTCGTGGCTCCATGTTCACCTTTCAGCGTGACTGAGGACCTGATGCGCGAATCCGCTCGACTGGCGCGTGCCTATGGTGTTCGACTGCACACGCACCTTGCTGAGACGGTCGATGAAGAGGCGTTCTGCATTGACCGGTTCGGGCGAAGACCGGTGGCGTACATGGAGCATCTCGGCTGGGTTGGCAGCGATGTCTGGTTTGCCCACGCGGTATTTGTGGCACCGGAAGAGGTCCCTTTGATGGCCGGTGCCGGGGTTGCCCATTGTCCGACGTCAAACATGCGACTTGCTTCGGGCATCGCTCCGATTCGCGATTATTTGGCGCAGGGTGTCCCAGTCGGATTGGGTGTCGATGGGTCTGCGAGCAACGATGGCGGCAACCTTTTGGCCGAAGCGCGCCAGGCGATGCTTCTTGCCCGGTTGGCCTCGGCGTTGCGCCGCGCGACCGGCGCCGACACTGAACCCTTGATGACCGCGCGTCAGGCACTGCATCTCGCGACGTCCGGCGGGGCGAGCGTTCTTGGACGTACGGATATCGGGAGCCTCGAACCGGGCAAGCGTGCCGACTTCTTCAGCGTCTCGATGGGTCGGTTGGCTTTTGCCGGGGCACTCCACGACCCTTTGGCCTCCCTCGTCTTCTGTCATCCCGGCGATGTCGACACAACGGTCGTCGAGGGACGCGTGATCGTCAAGGACGGGCGAGTTCAGTCCGTGGACGAGGAGGAACTTATCCGCAAGCACAATGCCATCGCCGAGGCACTCCTCTCGCACTGAAACCAAAGCCTTTTTGGTTAGTCGGTCCCCCGTGCAGATTCATGCGATTGGCCGGAAATCGAGGGTTAGAACCGGCGTGCTCAGCGAATTTACTCCTCTGGCGGATCTGGCGTAGGCAGTCGGAGCGGGGGTGGGGTCAAAGAGGTGAGCGGTTGGGCTTGGCCTGATTCACCACGCGTGGCAGCAATCGTTGGGATTGCAGTCAGCAAGGCAAACGTCGTCGCCATTGACGAATTCGCAGCCGCAATCGTTGTCGCCACCGCGGCGCGTCCAGGCGCCAGGGCAGAACCAATTGCGGGACTATCTCCAAGGATGGCGCGGACTGCGGGTGGCAACTCGAGGTCAGGAACCGTGATGGGCAGGAGAACTTGCGGATCGATCGCAGCTTGCCCGTCTGGGTGCGCAGTGATTCCATCAGCCGTCAGTGAACTGCCGCACCCACCAGGCGACCAGACACCCGCTCCCTCCGCACGTGCATTGTCCTCGGCCACCCTGAGTTGAGGCGTGTAGATTGAAGGGTTTGGAAGTGCGCGGACCCTTGCGTATCCACCGGACACGAGCAGGTATGCGAGGCTCATGGGTGCGCGCACCATCGGGTCGGGAACGGCGTCTGGAACGATAGGAGCGTTCGGGTCGGTGTCGATGATGACATGACGGAGCAGCCGCCTGTCGGTGTCTCGGTCTGGTTGGGTTGGATCTGCAACGAGTACCAGAGGTGAGCCAGCAGGCATTCGGGTCTGGATGAACCGTTTCGCTTCGTCGACGAGGCACCCGGTGTCCTGTCCTGGCGATACCGGTTTAACGGGATCGATGCCGATCATCCGCACTTGTTCAATCCCAACCCCGGGAATTGCCACTTCAACTGTCGTCGAATCGGTCACCCTCATCGCAACAGGAAAGGGGAAGTCGGTGTCCGCAGTCGATTTTCGGGGTGTATCACGGCCTGCAATCAGCAAGGTCGACAGCACGACAATTCCGGTCAAAATGTCGGACCGGGTAGGTCGTGGTGGGCGTTTCCTCGCGGATGCAACCCAACCAGGGTTCCACCATTTCACGTCTGCCATGACTGTCAAAAACGGTACCAACTTCGGTTGAACAGACGCTCGGCTAGTGGTTGAAGCTGGCCGAAACCTGTTTGGACCGTGCCGGTCGGGCGAAGTGACGCAGCCGTTTTCCATTGGGCCCCACTACTGAATGGGGTCAGTTCAGATTGGTGGTCG
>Ga0214917_10004795_pt1 | contig 14821 bp, 12 predicted proteins | sample LL_1208_BB_MetaG_FD_177983 | JGI IMG/M metagenome (GOLD analysis project Ga0214917, IMG submission 177983) | Freshwater microbial communities from Lake Lanier, Atlanta, Georgia, United States - LL_1208_BB | ecosystem: Environmental > Aquatic > Freshwater > Lake | place: USA: Georgia | collected... | reverse complement strand
TCATTTATTTGCTTTGCCAATGCTTGCAAATTATGTTGGTAGCAAGGTAGATCGCACACGTTTAACAATTGTTTCTCCTGACTCGGGTCGAGTTCGTGTTGCTGAACGTTGGTCAGATTTATTGGGCGGTTGCCCAATCGCGTTCATTCACAAAACTCGCGATCCACGCGTTCCCAACGAATCCATAACAGGACGCGTTGTTGGTGATGTTGTTGGACAAACCTGCGTAGTTATTGATGACATGATCGATACTGCAGGCACAATTACAAAGGCAGTAGAAGCGCTATTTGATGCTGGTGCTGCTGATGTAATCATCGCTGCAACACATGCGGTATTTAGCGGTCCTGCTGTGGATCGCCTGAAGAACTGCCGCGCATCTGAAGTTGTTATTACAAATACCTTGCCGATCTCTGAAGATCAGAAGTTCGACAATCTGACAGTGCTTTCAATCGCTCCGCTTCTGGGCCGGGCAATCCGCGAAGTCTTTGAAGATGGATCGGTAACCAGCCTGTTTGATGGTCATTCCTAAGCCTGAATTTGCTTCAAAGCGGGCTCAAAAGATACTGTTCGACCTGTTCCGGCGAGGGTAGCGAATAGCTTTCCGTTATCGACGGGTTAGGGATTTTCTCCTGCTGGAACTTTGTGTACGCACCGAAGAACCAGGACTACTAGGAGACAGAAAATGGCAGAAGTAAAGATCGTCGGAACCACTCGTACTGAATTTGGTAAGGGCGCATCACGTCGTGCACGTCGCGATGGTTTAGTTCCTGCAGTTATCTATGGTCACGGAGAAAAGCCTCTACACATCACGCTTCCTGCAAAGGAACTTGGCGTTGCTCTTAAGCAGTCAAACGTTCTTTTGGACATCACTATTGATGGCAAGAATGAGCTAACTCTTCCAAAGGTAATCGTTCGCGATTTCCTAAAGCAGATCCTTGAGCACGTTGACCTAGTTTTGGTTCGTCGCGGTGAGAAAGTTGTTGTTTCAGTTCCTGTTCACACAGTTGGTGAGCACGATCGTGATGGAATTCTTGAGCACGTACACAACTCAATCGAAGTAAGCGTTGATGCTTCATCAATTCCAAGCTACCTAGAAGTTGATATTCAAGGTCTTGCTTCAGGTTCTTCAAAGTACGCAGCAGATGTTGTACTTCCAGCAGGCGTAGAACTCGTATCTGATCCAAAGATGATCGTTGTTCACTTGTCAGAGAAGTCGACTGCAGCAGTTGAAGAAGTAGCAGCACCAGCAGCAACAGATGCAGCTGCTCCTGCAGCAGATGCAGAGAAGAAGGACGCTTAACCCGTAGGCTTTGTTGTTATGACGTGGTTGGTAGTGGGTCTGGGTAATCCAGGAGATCAATACGCTGCCACACGTCATAACATCGGCCAGATGGTGATTGATGAACTTGCTCGTCGCCATTCGTTGAAATTTTCTTCACACAAATCACGCACCGAAATTGCCGCCTATAAATTAGAGGCGGGTACGCATTCTGTAATTCTTGCAAAATCAAAGAGTTACATGAACGAAACTGGTGGACCAGTTAAGGCGCTAGCTAATTTCTATTCAGTAGAGCCAGAAAACATTATTGCTTTGCATGATGAATTAGACATTCCATTTGCAGCAATTCGTACCAAGTTTGCAGGTGGTGACAATGGCCATAATGGTTTGAAATCAATGACTTCTTCATTTAATGGCCCAGATTATTTCCGGGTTCGCTTGGGTATTGGTCGACCTATGGGTCAACAAGATCCTGCAGATTTTGTCTTGAAAGCTTTTTCAAAGATTGAGCAAAAGGATTTAGCTGAATTTATTGATCGTGGCGCAGATGTTGTCGAATCTTTGATTACTAAAGGTTTAGAAGCAACACAGTCTGCTTTTAACGGTTAAAAATAGACTCAACCGGTATTGCGAAGTCCTGCGGCAACACCATTAATGGTGAGCAATAAAGCGCGGCGCAGAATTGGATCGGCAGAATCTCCGGCATCACGCACACGCTTGAGCAAGTTAACTTGCAGCAAGTGAATCGGTGAAAGGTAAGCATCACGCACTTGCAAGGTACGTGCCAAAATCTCTTGATCACCTAACAAACTTGTTTTCTTAGTCAGGGCGAGAATTTCAGAAACCGTTAGATCAAACTCTTCCTGGATTTCATCCAAGAAATGATGAAGCTCTGCAGGTACCAAGGCTTCTACATAACGCTTAGCAAGAACCAAATCTGTTTTTGCCAAAGTCATTTCAACATTGCTAATAAAGGTTGTGAAGAAGTGCCACTCCTTGAGCATCTGTGCCAGCAGTGCTGAATGTCCAGCCTCGCGTGCAGCCTTTAATCCAGAGCCAACTCCAAACCAACCAGGAACAATTTGTCGTGACTGAGTCCAGCCAAATACCCACGGAATCGCACGTAATGAATCAAGTCCACCTGCCGCATCTGGACGCCTCGATGGACGTGAACCTAAAAAGAGTTCACCTAGCTGCTCAACTGGAGTCGATGAATAGAAATATGCGGGCAAATCTGGTTGCTGAATCAAAGCGCGATAACGCTTAAAGGATGAATCACTTACTAACTGCATGCATTCGCCCCATGCAGCAAGTTCTTCTTTGCTCTGACGTGGTCCGCGGTTAAGAATGGTTGCTTCAAGGGATGCAGCAAGGGTTAATTCAACATTTTCACGCGCAAGAGATGCAAGTGCGTACTTATCGCTGATTACTTCACCTTGTTCAGTCATTTTGATTTGTCCGTCTACAGAGCCCCAGGGCAACGCGATTAACGCTTCATATGTTGGTCCGCCACCGCGACCAACTGAACCACCGCGACCATGGAATAGGCACAACTTGACGCCATGCTTCATTGCAACATCGCGCAAAGATCTTTGAGCCCGATGGATTTCCCATTGGCTAGTAGCGATACCGGCATCTTTATTGGAATCTGAATAACCAAGCATTACTTCTTGTACATCGCCACGAAGTGCAACGATTGCACGATATGCCGGGTTACTTAGAAGCTTTTCAAGAATTTCTCCCGCAGCACGTAATTCAGCAACTGTTTCTAGAAGAGGAGCAAAGCCAACTCGAGCTCTCTTTTCCTTCAGCGACACCAGACCTGCTTGTTGAGCGATTACAACAGCAGCAATTAAATCATCAGCACCCTTTGTCATTGACACGATGTAGGTCTCAATTGCTTCTGGGCCAAATCGATTAATCAAATCATTAATTGCTATAAAGGTATCAACAGTTTTTTTGCCTAATGCATCTAGCTGCTTTGTATCAAAACGCGCGTCATCAGCCAAGAACTGCGCCAGAATTTCAAACTTTTCTTCATGTGACTTTTCTAGGTATCCGTTGACCGAAGTGATCTGCTTCAGAACATTGTGATGCGCATCAGAATGTTCACGGACATCCATGGTTGCGTGATTGATTCCAAAAGCTGCAATTGTGCGAATTGTGCGCTCAAGTAAGCCTGTAGCAATTAGTTCACCGCGGTGAGCCAATAGCGAATCTCGCATCAAAACCAAGTCAGCCAAAAGCTCCGCCGTATTTGCATAATCACGGTTTGGAACATGTGGCGCGTTCTTTGCATGACGATCACGAGTTAAGGCCAAACGATGAACTATTGCAGTGGCCTTTAAGCGGTAAGGTTCTTCAGCATTTAGGCGCAAGAACCGTGGTTCAAACTCTGGAATATGTTTTAAATCCTTTTCAACTGATGCCGAAAGCTCTGGAGTTGCTCCCACGATCTTTGTAGAAACAGACAACATCTGTCGCAAAGCGTTCATGGCAGCGATAGTCACACGAATAGCGTGTGAAACCTGGAGCTCCATCGCATCAGTAGTTACTTCAGCGGTGATGTTTGGGTTTCCGTCACGATCTCCACCGATCCAGTTGCCGAACGATAGTGGGCGAGCGGTAATCGGAACCTCAACACCGATTCGCTTCATTTCTTTAGCAAAGTCATTCAAAACCTCTGGCACAGTTTCTGTAAACAAATCATCTAAGTAATACAAAGCGTTAAGCGCTTCATCTAGCGGTTCAGGTCGTCCTAAACGAAGTTCATCGGTTTGCCAGAGCAAATCAACGGTTTCTGCCAGGCGCTCTTGTTGCGATGGATTGCGTGGATCATCAAGCAAATCTGCAATGCTGCCTAATTTATTAAGAACTGATCTACGTGCTGCCTCTGTTGGGTGCGCAGTAAAAACTGGGCGAACCGACATCGCACTGACCCATTCGGTGATTTCTTCTTTAGTTAATTCATGTCCAGGAGTTTGTGCTTTCAGCGCAGCTTCGATTCGATCTACTGCGCGAGCTAGCCACGAGCCACCAGTTGTTCGTGCCTCGGCAAGAACTCGCGCACGGTGCACTTGCTCGGTCACATTTGCTAAATGGAAATAAGTACTAAATGCACGAACAAGTTGAACTGAATCTTCAACTGATAGTTGCCCAAGAATTTCTTCGCCGCTTCCTTCACGGACCGCCTTGCGAACCTGCTCTACAAGAGCTAAAAGTTCTGGGCCTTCTTGACGGACCAGGGTCTGACCCAAAAGATCACCAAGACGTCGCACATCGCTACGAAGCTCTGCATCATCTGCAGCGATCGGGCTCTGGCTCATTGGGCAATCCTCTCAGGTAACGCCTCGTAGGAAAACTAAATTAGACTCAGTGCATTCAGCCCCCCTCCTTTGGAGTTGGGGCCTAACTGCATTGGAGAGCAATTATGCGCGGGTTAATTCCAGCCTTGCCACTTAATTCCGATGCATCTCATATCGTGGCACCCCAATCGCTCTATCCCTTTCTCTTGGCGGCCAGAGCGCAGACTCATCCTCTATTGGTTGTCACAAGTTCTAGTCGCAGCTCAGAAGATCTCGTGAATGAATTACGAGAGCTCCATGACAATGTTCTGGAATTTCCGGCTTGGGAAACTTTGCCGCATGAACGTTTAAGTCCACGAAGTGACACCGTTGCCCGAAGAATCCAAACGCTTTACGCACTTAAGAATGTACAAACCATCAATCCCATTGTGGTTACACCTGTTCGCGGCGCGATTCACCGAATAATCAGTCAGCTTGGAAAGTCACCACTTCTTAATTTAGAAATAGGCAAAGAACAATCACTTGATGAACTAGTACGACATCTCTCTTCATTGGCATATTCAAGAACTGACTTAGTAGAGCGCCGTGGAGAATTTGCTGTCCGCGGCGGAATCGTTGATTTATTTTTACCGCTTAGCCATCATCCGATTCGAATTGATTTCTTTGGCGATGAAATTGAAGATCTCAGCTACTTCGAAGTATCGGATCAACGAACTTTTAAACCAGTTGTTGGAAGTGTTGATATTTATCCATGCCGCGAACTTTTACTCACCAATGAAACAAAACATCGTGCCCTTGAAATCGCGGACGATTATCCAGCCGCCGCTGAAATGCTAAGCAAGATCGCTGAAGGAATGACTTTTGAAGGTATGGAATCGCTGATTCCGCTATTAATTGATCAGACAGAAAGTCTTTTAACCCGAATGCCGGCGGATACAGAAATTATTTTTATAGATGAGCAACGCATTAAATCCCGAGCAGCAGACTTGCTTGCAACAAACGATGAGTTTCTTAATGCCTCTTGGTCCAATGCCGCGTTGGGTGGCTCTGCTCCAGTACATGATGGTGCAGGCACTTACATGGAGTGGCAGGAACTTTTCGATGAAATAGCCAAGGCCGGCATGAGCGTTAAGGAGCTCAGCCCCTTTGGAACAGATTTGGATCCAGAAACTACTTTCCTAGAGTTTGCCGCGATCGATCCCATGCGTGGTGATGTGGAACGTGCAATTGATATCTTGCGACAAGCATTAGAAGAACAACGCACCGTTGTCTTTGCAACCCACGGGCACGGAATGTTGGAACGGTATGCAGGGATTCTGCGCGGAGCTGACCTTCCAGTTCAGATCGCGGAAAAACTGACATCAGCGCCAACGAAGGGAAGTATTCACTTAACTACATCGGTCATTGCCCATGGTTTTGAAAGTGCGGCGGATCAAATCTTTTTCATGACTGAGCGAGATTTAACTGGCAGTAAAGGAAGTGTCAAAGATGGTGAACGCTTACCGTCAAAGCGTAAGCAAGCCATTGATCCACTAGAACTTTCTGCAGGAGATTATGTTGTTCATGAGCAGCACGGAATCGGTCGATATGTAGAGTTATTGCAACGCACAGTTGCCGGCGTCACCCGCGAATACTTAATCATTGAATACGCACCAGCAAAACGTGGTCAACCCGGCGACAGAATCTTTGTTCCAACCGATGCCCTTGAACAAGTATCAAAATATGTTGGTGGAGAAACACCAACAGTGCACCGAATTGGTAGCGGTGAATGGCAAAAAGCGAAAGGTCGAGCTCGTAAAGCGGTCCGCCAAATCGCTGGAGAACTCATTCGTTTATACGCGGCTCGTACCAGCTCACCAGGCTTTGCTTTCTCGCCAGATACTCCGTGGCAACGCGAACTCGAAGATTCTTTTTCTTACATTGAAACGCCGGATCAGCTATCAACGATTAACGAAGTCAAGCAAGACATGGAACGCCCATACCCAATGGATCGAATCATTTGTGGTGATGTGGGTTATGGAAAAACAGAAATCGCAATTCGTGCCGCCTTTAAAGCGGTGCAAGATGGAAAACAGGTAGCGGTTTTAGTGCCAACAACCTTATTGGTTCAACAACATACAAAGACTTTTGCTGAACGCTATGCAGGTTTTCCACTTAAAGTAGCTGGCTTATCTAGATTTAATTCAGCTAAAGAGAGCAAAGAAATCCTGGAACAATTAGCTGCAGGAACCGTTGATGTCGTTGTTGGAACCCACAGAATTTTGTCAAACGATGTCCATTTCAAAGATCTCGGCTTAGTTGTTGTAGATGAAGAACAACGTTTTGGCGTAGAACAGAAAGAATCTCTGAAGAAACTGCGCACAACAGTTGATGTACTGGCGATGTCAGCAACCCCTATTCCGCGCACACTTGAAATGGCAGTTACCGGAATCCGCGAAATGTCGACCATCACAACACCGCCAGAAGAGCGTCACCCGATTCTTACCTATGTGGGCCCGGCTGAAGAAGCACAAATTACTGCCGCAATCCACCGAGAACTATTGCGAGACGGACAGATCTTTTATCTGCACAATCGCGTGGACACAATCGATAAGACAGCGATGCGGCTTAAGGAGTTAGTACCCGAAGCCAGAATTCGAATTGCCCATGGGCAAATGTCAGAAGGTGAATTAGAGGATGTAATTCTTGCTTTCTGGAACCGTGATTTTGATGTTTTAGTCTGTACAACAATTGTTGAAAGTGGTTTAGATATTCAAAATGCCAACACATTAATTGTCGAGCGAGCTGATCGTTTTGGTTTGTCACAACTTCATCAGTTGCGTGGCCGTGTGGGTCGTGGGCGCGAACGAGCCTATGCATACTTCTTGTATTCAAGTGATGAGCCATTGTCTGAACTTGCACACGAGCGCTTAAAGACAATTGCAACAAACACCGATCTGGGTTCAGGTATGCGGGTTGCACTTAAAGATCTTGAGATACGTGGAGCAGGAAACTTGCTGGGCGGCGAGCAATCTGGCCATATCGCCGATGTTGGCTTTGATTTGTATATGCGAATGGTTGGAGAAGCTGTTCAAGAGTACAAATCTGGAATCATTGAAACTGAAGAAAAAGTTTCTGAATGCAAAGTCGAATTACCTATCAATGCACATTTATCGTCCGAATTTGTTCCAGGTGAGCGTTTACGGCTAGATCTTTATCGACGTCTTGCCGATGTAAAAGCTCCAAGTGATGTGGCTTCAATCGAAGCGGAATTAATTGATCGATTTGGTGATTTACCTGAAGAAGCGAAAGCTCTGTTAGGTGTTGCAGCGCTACGAGCACAAGCAAAGGCAGCGAAATTGACTGAAGTTGTGATTCAAGGAAAATTCCTTCGTCTTGCACCGTTAGTATTGCCTGAATCGCGTCAGTTACGTTTGACACGTTTATACCCTGGCTCTCTCTATAAGGGTGCAGCGAGCACAGTTTTAGTAGCTCTTCCCAAGGCAACTTCTTGGAATCCGTCACAGAATGCGCCTGAAATAGTGGATACTTCTCTTCTGGCCTGGGTCATTGAGGCCGTACATCAATTAAGCGATGCACCGAAAGCGAGTACAGAATGAAAAAGATCCTGGCAACAGCACTAGCAACCTTTCTATTGGCGGGATGCTCTCAAATTGGTGCAGCGGCAACAGTGGGCGATACAAAGATTACACAAGCCCTTGTTCAAGGAAGCGTCGATGCAATTCTTTCAGAGCGCGCAAAGGTTGATACATCGCAGATGCAGCTTGAAACTGGGGCATCACTTAATGTTTCACAGCTTCGTTTTCATCTTCTAGGAACACTGCTGCGTGAACTTGGTCAAGAGCTAAAGATCAATGTTACAAAGGCTGAAATTGATTCACGTCGTGCAAGTATTCTGGAACAAGTAGGCGGCGAAGCTGGACTGCCTAACGCCCTAGTTAATGCAGGAATCGCACCTCAAGATTTAGATCGCTACATCCAAGCAATTGCCTACTCTGACAAAATCAGTCAGAAGCTTGTTGCAGCCGGTGTTACCGAAGCCCAGCTTGGTGCAGAAATTCAGAAACTAGTTGTTGCTAAGGCCAAAGAGATTGGCGTAACTGTTAATCCTCGCTACGGCAAGTGGGATGCAACAACTGCTGACGTAGTTCCTGCAGATTCTGCCGAATCAGCTGTTACTCCTTCTGGCAAATAACCCTTAAGAATATGCAAGGTTCACAGCTTCAACGACTTGTTGAAGTCATGAATACTTTACGTTCACCTGGTGGATGTCCATGGGATGCAGAACAAACTCATGAATCACTTTTGAAATATTTGCTTGAAGAGTCCTACGAATTTGTCGATGCAGTTCAATCTGATAATCGGGTTGATATGCGTGAAGAACTAGGCGATGTTTTGCTTCAGGTTTATTTCCATGCACGTATGGCGCAGGAACATCCAACTGATCCATTTTCAATTGAAGACGTTGCCCAAGGCATTGCTGACAAGTTAATTCGCAGACATCCACATGTATTTGCCGGCGTCGAAGTTCGTGATTCGCAAGAAGTTCTTGAAAATTGGGAAGAGATTAAGAAAAAGGAAAAGGGTCGAACCTCACCGCTAGATGGGGTTGCGATGTCTCAGCCCGCACTTCCTTTAGTAGAAAAGCTTTTATATCGCGCTGAAAAATACGGTGTTGAGGTTAAGACTCCTGATTCAGTATCTATTGATGGGCCAGCTGATGAAAGCGCTGTAGGACAAGCCCTAGTGGCCGTTATTGCATGGGCAAATGCCAACGGAATCGATGCAGAAGCGGCCCTTCGTAAGGAAGCCATGCGTATCAGCCAAGACATTAGGCCCGCCTAGTCCGCTAAAGGTTCACGGTAGACTTTGTTTATTGAAGTACATGCCATTTCAGCGTTGAGGTCGGCAAAGGTTGAGCACGCAGACCTTAATAAATCAGTAGTTAATTAGTTTGAGGAGAAACGCAATGGCGATTATCGAAGCATTAGGTGCCCGTGAAATTCTTGATTCCCGTGGAAATCCAACGGTTGAAGTCGAAATCCAATTAGAAGATGGCACGCAAGCACGTGCAGCTGTTCCAAGCGGTGCATCAACTGGTGCATTTGAAGCAGCTGAACTTCGCGATGGTGGCAAGCGCTACTTAGGTAAGGGTGTTGAAAAAGCTGTTGCATTTGTTAATGATGAAATTGGTCCAGAGATTATTGGTTTTGATTCACAGGATCAGCGCCTCATCGACACTGCAATGATCGAATTAGATGGCACAAAGAACAAGTCACGACTTGGCGCAAACGCAATTCTTGGTGCCTCACTAGCTATTGCAAAGGCATCGGCTGATTCTTCAGATCTTTCACTGTTCCGCTACTTGGGTGGACCAAACGCACATCTGCTTCCAGTTCCAATGATGAACATTCTTAACGGTGGCGCACACGCAGATACAAATGTTGATATTCAAGAGTTCATGATCGCGCCAATTGGTGCACCAACATTTCGCGAATCAGTTCGCTGGGGCGCAGAGATTTACCACGCACTGAAGTCAGTTCTAAAGAAGCGTGGCCTTGCAACATCAGTTGGCGATGAAGGTGGCTTTGCTCCAAACCTTGATAGCAACCGTGCCGCCCTTGATTTAATTCTGGAAGCTATCGAAGCTGCAGGGTTTAAGCCAGGTAAGGAAATTGCTCTTGCAATGGATGTTGCTGCAACTGAATTCCACGAGAACGGTAAGTACAAGTTTGAAGGCGCAGTAAAGACATCTGATGAAATGATCGCGTATTACACCTCTTTGGTCGATGCTTACCCAATCGTTTCTATTGAAGATCCTTTGAACGAAGAGGACTGGGCTGGCTGGACTCAAATGACTAAAGAACTAGGTTCACGCATCCAGATCGTTGGAGATGACCTATTTGTTACTAACCCAGAGCGTTTAGCTAAGGGAATCGCAGGAAACACTGCCAATGCTCTTCTTGTTAAGGTAAATCAGATCGGAACTCTGACAGAGACAATCGATGCAGTAGAGATGGCACACCGTGCTAACTACCGCAGCATGATGAGCCACCGTTCAGGTGAAACGGAAGACACGACAATTGCTGACTTAGCTGTTGCGCTTAACTGCGGACAGATCAAGACAGGTGCACCTGCACGTACTGAACGCGTTGCTAAGTACAACCAACTTCTTCGAATTGAAGAAGAGCTAGCAGAGGGTGGTCGTTACGCGGGTCGTGACGCTTTCCCACGTTTCAAGGGATAAGAATTAGCCATGGCACGTCGACAACTGCGCTTTGGTCGCCGCCGTACCTCTAATCGCGTTTTAGCCCTGTCTGCAATCTTCTTTATTCTTGCCTTAACTATTGCTCCGCCAGTCAAGCATTACTTCACACAACGTGCACAGATCAGTGCATTAGAGGCGCAACTTTCTGCGGATAACACCGCATTACAAAAGGCGCGTGAAGAATTAACGCTATGGCAAGACCCTGATTACATAAAGTCTCAAGCACGTGAACGTCTGCACTTTGTTTTACCTGGTGAACGTCAATACATTGTCACGGACGGCCAAACTAATACTTCGCAAAACGGTTCAACAAAGATTGCAAGCTCTTTAGCTGATGGGCAACCCTGGTATTCGCGTTTGATCGCATCGATTAGCGAGACCGGCAATTAATGCGTGAAGTTACTCAAGCAGACCTAGATTGCATTCAAACTCAACTAGGTCGCACTCCAAGAGATGTGCATGCGATCGCATACCGCTGCCCATGTGGTAAGCCAGCAGTTGTGGAAACTCCACCTCGGCTTGAAGATGGCACACCTTTTCCAACTTTTTACTATGCAACCTGTCCGCGCTTAACCGCGGTAATTTCAACTCTTGAAACCACAGGGTTAATGGGCGAGATGAATGAGCGCTTAGAAAATGATCCTGAATTAGCCGGCGCTTATCACGCAGCTCATGATGATTACATCGCATCACGATCGGCTCTTGGTATTGATGTTCCAGAAGTTGATGATGTTTCAGCAGGTGGAATGCCAACACGCGTTAAGTGCTTGCATTCACTTGTTGCACACTCACTATCTGCTGGCCCCGATGTAAATCCATTGGGCGATGAAGCCCTTGCAAAGCTACCCGAATGGTGGAAGAACAACCCATGCGAGTAGCGGCAATTGATTGCGGAACTAATTCAATTCGTTTACTTATCGCAGATATTGATGGAAACAACTTCCGCGAAGTTGTGCGCGATATGGAGATCGTCCGCTTGGGACAAGGCGTTGATGAAACCGGCCAATTCCACCCTGATGCGATTACCAGAACATTGGCTGCCGTAGATAAATTTGCGGCTGAAATTGCCAAGCGCGGTGTTGAAAAGATTCGTTTTTGTGCAACCAGCGCTACTCGCGATGCAACTAATCGTCACCTGTTTGTTGATGGAGTGCGTGAGCGTTTAGGTATCGAACTAGAAGTAATTACAGGTGAAGAAGAAGCCGCACTTTCATTTGCTGGTGCAATCAAAGATTTAGATCCATCAAATGGACCCTTTCTAGTTGTTGATATCGGTGGCGGATCAACAGAGTTTGTTTTTGGAACATCAACGGTCGAAGCCGCACGCAGTGTCAATATTGGGTGCGTACGTATGACTGAAAGACACTTTGCTTCAGATCCTGCAACTGCCGAACAAATTGAATCAGCTCGAAAGGATATTCAGGCAGCAATTGCACAAGCCGCAGCCGTTGTGCCCATTACCAAGGCCAAAACATTGGTTGCAGTGGCAGGTACTGCAACAACAGTTGCAGCTGCAGCGTTAGAGCTACCTGAATATGATCGCTACGCGATTCACCTTTCAAGAATTAGCGCACAACAAACCCATGACGCAGCCACAATGTTTGCAATAAGCACTCGCGAACAACGTTTAGCTCTTGAATATATGCATCCAGGACGGGTGGATGTAATTGCAGCTGGCTCACTAGTTCTTTCAGAAATCATGAAGGCAACTGGAGCAACTGAATTCGTGGCATCTGAATCAGATATTTTGGACGGAATGGCATTTTCTCTTGCCCGCAGTTAAATCTATAAAGCTGCTTGATCAAAAGATTATTGCCTGCAGAAAGTGCCCACGATTGGTGCAATGGCGGGAAGAAGTCGCGGTTGTAAAACGTAAATCCTATGAAAATGAAAAGTACTGGGGTAAACCAGTTCCTGGCTTTGGCCCAGCTGATGCGCGCATTGTGATCGTTGGTTTAGCACCTGGTGCACACGGTGCCAACAGAACAGGTCGAATCTTTACCGGAGATTCATCGGGGGATTGGCTTTACAAAGCTTTGCATAAAGCCGGCCTGGCAACGATTCCAACAAGTACATCCGCAGATGATGGACAGAAACTTATCGATACTCGAATAACTTGCGCAGTCCGGTGCGCGCCGCCAGATAACAAGCCATCTACTGAAGAAAAGATCGAATGCTCTGATTACTTAGTAAATGAGATTGAACTCCTGCTTCCAACTGCTCGGACTTTTGTTGCCCTAGGCAGTTTTGCATGGAGCGCGATAATCAAAAGCTTGCGTGCCCTTGATCATGAAATTACTTCGCCCACTCCAAAATTTGGTCATGGAGAAAGCTTTACCTGGGTCGCACCAGATGGAATCAAGCGCTTAGTTCTAGGTAGTTATCACCCAAGTCAGCAAAACACTTTTACTGGGAAACTTACAGAACCAATGCTCAATTCAGTGTTTAAGAAAGCAAAGAGCTTTAAATAGCAGCTTTCTTTAACTGTTCGATGTGGCTTTCAATGTGATTGGCACCTAGAGTTACAACTTGCAATAGCGTGACAGCGCCGCGTTGAGGATGAGTAGAGATTCGATCCCAGTCAGCAGCTGAAGCATTCATTAATATCTCGTAATTCAACTCATGTGTTGCAGCTAGCGCGTTAAGTGAGTTAGTAACAGAGCGCTTGTCGTACTGCAATCCAATTGGAAACTTTTCCTCATCAAAAGGAACAATCGCAGGATTGTCTTCACACAAAGCATTGGAATACCTGACACCAAATTGAATTTCAGCATCTGCAATATGGTGAATTACAAAAGCAGCCGACCATTCGCCATCCTTAGATGTATTAACCGCTTCCGTTGAGATCTTCCTACCCTCTTCAATAAATGTGAGCGCAGATGAGTGATACTTCGAAAGAATTTCGTTATGGTCCATGGCTTTATCGTAACCCTGTTATTTACGATAATTAAGGCTCAGTTTCAGCAAAAGCCCCTCATCAAGTAAACTTCCGCAGAACTTGCTTGTGGCCCCCGTAGTCCAATGGCAGAGACAGAGGACTTAAAATCCTTCCAGTGTCGGTTCGAGTCCGACCGGGGGCACCGAACACCTTATTTGCGAACGAGCCTAGTTCTCCCTCCTATTCTTTTGAGCAAAACCAAAACAAACGTCGCTCTTGACCATATCCTCAAAACTTTGACCATTGGCGATTAAAAATTGCTCGGGGATAGCACTCTATAAATACTCATAGAACCTTAAACTTTCGCTATGGAAATTTTCTCTCCTGGCCCAGTCCCATATCCCGGTTGCTACCAATGCCCACGCTGCAACAGTCGTGAGGTTTACGATTCTGAGAAGACCATCGGTGTAACTGCAATGACCATCAATGTTCGAGGGCCAGTTGATCCAACGATCGTAAATGTGGACAAGGTTCATGCGAAACGTTGTCGCTATTGCAATACCGTTGCTCCGTGGATTGCTCATCCAAAAGCTGTAGAGGAAGCGAAGGCTCGAAAAGCAAAAAAGATACAAAAGATGTTAAAGGTATCGGGCATTGTTCTCGGAGCAGTGATGGCAATAATACTTGTCATCAATATTTCAAGCTCTATAAGTCAAAAAATTGAGACAAATAACTTCAATGACGCTAGAGCAGAAGGAAATCAAAAACTAGAAGAAGTGCGATCTGAATGGCAGGCTGCCTCTGATAGTTGTCAGTTGGGTTATACAGTTGGAATCGAAAAAATTAATGCGGATCCAGATTATGACTTAGGCCTTGGCCCGAGAATCGATATCTATATTCAAATTGAGGCTAAGGATTACGCTTCATTTTGGCAATCTGAAAGAGGTCAAGCTTTAGATTGTTTCTCAGGGAAAATTTACGGTGTTAAATTATCTGAAAAACTAATTGTCACTGAAGATCAGTTCAAAACTCGTAAAGAGTCTTGGGATGGTCGAGCCTTTAGATTTTATGATGGCGTTGAGGATGATGGA
>Ga0214917_10004793_pt1 | contig 14825 bp, 13 predicted proteins | sample LL_1208_BB_MetaG_FD_177983 | JGI IMG/M metagenome (GOLD analysis project Ga0214917, IMG submission 177983) | Freshwater microbial communities from Lake Lanier, Atlanta, Georgia, United States - LL_1208_BB | ecosystem: Environmental > Aquatic > Freshwater > Lake | place: USA: Georgia | collected... | reverse complement strand
ACCCCGGCTTCTCGGCGTCGATGAGGGCGTCGATCACCGGCGCCGCCTCGGGGGCGAACTCCAGCCAGGCCGCCCGCGACGACGGCGTCACCGCGTCGGCGGCCGCGATCTCGGCGATCCGGTTCTTGAGGCCGTCCCGCAGCCGCACGATCGGCGCCTTGTCCTGCGCGTAGACGACCCGCACCTGGGCGGCGGCCCTCTCCTGGGCCGTGCGCGTCCGCTCCGCATCGGGATTCTCGAAGGGCACGCGGGCGACGACACCCCGGGGGGGAACCATGCCGGCGCGGAACGGGAACGGCTCCGACCAGCCGTGCATGAGGAGCAGGAGCACGCAGGCCGCGGCCAGGCACAGCGCCAGCCGCAGCAGCACCTCCGCCCGCGACGCGGTCTCGAGGAGCGTGCCCCAGAAGCCCTGGGGCGCCTCCACGGAGGAGCCACGCTTCACGCGGCGACGGGATGGTGAGGGGGCGATGGTCATCGGCTCTCAGTCGCCATAGGCCTCGACGATGCGCTGCACCAGCGGATGGCGGACGATGTCGATGCCGCCGAGCTGCACGCGGCCGCAGCCCCGCACCCGCTCCAGCCGCTCCATGGCGTCGACCAGGCCGCTGCGGCGATTGGGCGGCAGGTCGATCTGCGTGGTGTCTCCCGAGATCACCATCTTCGATCCGACCCCCAGTCGCGTGAGGAACATCTTCATCTGGGCGACCGTCGTGTTCTGCGCCTCGTCGAGGATGATGAACGCGTTGTTGAGGGTGCGGCCCCGCATGTAGGCCAGCGGGATCATCTCCACGACGTCCTGCTCGGTGAGCCGCTTGAGCAGCTCGTAATCCATCATCTCCCGCAATGCGTCGAGCAGCGGCCGCAGGTAGGGGTTGATCTTGGCCTGGAGGTCGCCGGGCAGGTACCCGAGGCTCTCGCCCGCCTCCACGGCGGGCCTCACCAGGACGATCTTCCGCACCTGCTCCGACCGCAGGAACGACACGGCCATCGCCACCGCCAGGAACGTCTTGCCACTGCCGGCCGGACCGCTGCAGACGACGACGTCGTGGTCGCGGATCGCCTTCACGTACGCCGCCTGCCCCGCCGACCGCGGCTGCACCTGCCGGTCGGGGCGGTGCACCTCGATCGGATCGCGGGGCACGGGCGCGGCGGTGCCGGTGGCGGCCGCCAGGAGTTCGGTGACGTCGGCCACCTCCACCGCCCCGTGGTCACGGGCGATCCGGTCGAGGTGCTCGAAGATCTCGGCGGCCCGCTGGACGGCCGCCTCCTCCCCCTCGATCTGGATCGAGTCGTCCCGGGCCGACACGCCGACCCCGAGGGCCGAGCGGATCCTGCGGAGGTGCTGGTCTCTCGGACCGAAGACGGCGACAAGCCGCTTCGAATCGACGACCGCGATGGACGTGCGGGACATCGAAGCCCGTGGCGTGTGGACACGCCAGCGGTCTTTGGGGGAGCGAGGCAATGGTCCGAGTATAGCTGCCGGGGGGCCGAACGGCCCAACAGCCGGGTTTTTCCCGTTGAAAATGGGATTCAGGACCGCCCGACCGACCACAACACCCACGCCACCGGCGCGGCGAACAGGAGCGAGTCGATGAGGTCGAGGCAGCCGCCGAGGCCGCCGAGCATGCGGCCGGAGTCCTTCGCCCCGCACTCCCGCTTCAGCAGCGACTCGGCCAGGTCGCCGAGCATCCCCGCCAGCCCCACGCCGGCCCCGAAGACCAGCCAGCCACCCCACGGCCCGGCCACGGCGGCCCCCGCCATTCCCTCGAGCAGCAGCCAGGCGGTCGCGACCGATCCCGTCAGCGAGGCCGCCGCTCCCTCCCACGTCTTCCCCGGGCTGAGCGTGGCGGCCATGCGGTGCCGGCCGCACAGCGTGCCGCCGAGGTACGCCGCGATGTCGCCCGCTTTCGTGACGGCCACGAGGGTGACCAGCGGCAGCATGTCGGCCGGGGCGGAACCGCCCGGCCCCGCCGCGGATGGTTCCCGCCGGATCAACCGCAGTCCCACGATGCAGGCCAGCGGCAGCCCCAGGAAGACGATCACGAGCGCTCCGGCCGCCAGCCGCTCGAGCGCGGCCCCCTGCGGCCGGTAGCGGGCGATCTCCAGCGTGCCGAGGCCGACGAACCCGGCGACGGCCGCCGCCGCCGCCCACCCGAGCGCGACCGCGGGCGATTCGGTCGCGCGGCCGCCGAACACGCCGCCGCCCGCTGCCGCCGCGAGCACCATCCCGATCACGGCCGCGGCCAGCGGCGGCTGCGGCAGACCGATGCCCCGGGCCGCGAACAGGCCCGCCATCTCCACGACGCCTCCCAGGGCCAGCGCCACCGCCACCGGCAAGAGCCACCAGGCGGGGGCGGCTCCGCCGAGGCCGCACCAGTCCGCCCACGCCAGCGCCGCGAAGGCGGCCGTGACCAGGGAGGCGAACAGCACCCGTGAACCGAACGCGCCGCCCGACGGGGTGCCCGCGGCGGCGGGATGGGACGCGGTGTTCACGATGGGCCGAGCCCCCCGAACCTCCGTTCCCGGGCGGCGAACGCCGCGAGCGCCGCATCGAGATGCGGTTCGGCGAAATCGGGCCAGCACACGTCGGTGACCCACAGCTCCGCGTAGCTGATCTGCCAGAGCAGAAAGTTGCTGATCCGCATCTCGCCGGCGGTGCGGATGAGCAGGTCCGGATCGGGCATCCCGGCGGTGTCGAGTCGCGCCGCGAGTGCCGCCTCGTCGATCGTCGCCGGATCGATGCGGCCCGCGCGGGCGTCGTGGGCGAGCGTCCGGGCGGCGGCGACGAGTTCGGCCCGCGACCCGTAGTTGATGGCCAGGCACAGCCGCATCCCCTCGTTGCCGCCGCAGAGGTCGACGGTGCGGTCGAGCTCCGCGAGCGTGGACTCGGGCAGCCCGTCCCGGCAGCCGATCATCGACAGCCTGATCCGCTCCCGCATGAGGAGCGGCCGCTCCCCGACGAGGTACTGCTCCAGCAACTGCATGAGCAGGTCGATCTCGTGGGCCGGCCGCCGCCAGTTCTCGCTGGACAGGCAGTACAGCGTGAGCTGCCCGATGCCCAGCCGTGCGCAGTGCTCCGTGATGCGGCGGACGCTGTCGACGCCGCGACGGTGCCCCTCGATGCGGGGCAGGCCGCGTTGCACGGCCCAGCGCCCGTTGCCGTCCATGATGATGGCGACGTGCCGCGGCAGCGTCGCGGCCATCAGGCCCTCGCCGGCAGGCGGTGCTGGGAACGTGGCCATGGAGACTGCCCGTTGGCCGGGCGATCGCAGAAGATGGTCTGCTCGCGGTCGGGGCCGACCGAGAGAATCGACACCGGTCGTCCGAGCAGCCCGCCGATGCGGGCGACGTACGCCTTGGCGGCGGCCGGCAGGGCATCATAGCTTCGCACGACCGAGAGGTCCTCCCGCCACCCGGGGAGCGTTTCGTAGACCGGCACGGCCGCCCTCAGGTCGTCGACGTGGCTGGGGAAGCGGTTCGTCTCGCGCCCGCCGACGACGTACGCCGTGCAGATCTTCAGTTCGTCGAGGCCGCCGGGCACGTCGAGCAGCATCACGGCGAGTTCGTCCACGCCCGAGAGTCGCGCCGTGTAGCGGGCGGCGACGGCGTCGAACCAGCCGCAGCGGCGGGGCCGCATCGTCACCGTGCCGTACTCCCGGCCGCGCTCGCGGAGGTGCTCGCCGATCGAGTTGGACTGCTCGGTCGGCATCGGCCCGCCGCCGACCCGTGTCGAATAGGCCTTCACGACGCCGATCACGCGGTCGACCCAGCGTCCCGGGACACCGGACCCGCTGGCCACGCCGACGCCCGACGAGTTGCTGCTGGTGACGAACGGGAAGGTGCCGTGATCGATGTCGAGCAGCGCCCCCTGGGCGCCCTCGAAGAGCATGCGGCGTCCCTCTTCGATGGCATCGAGCAGGTACGCCGTCGTGTCGGCGACGTAGGGCCGCAGCCGGTCCGCGTGCTGCATGGACTGCGCGTGGATCGCGGCGGCATCGAGCGGCTCGGGACCGCCCGCGGCGGACCGCCAGCCCGACAGCAGCTGGTTCTTGACGGCGACGATGTGCTCCAGCCGGGCGCGGAAATCGTCCCGGTACAGGTCGCCGAGGCGGATCGCCAGCGACCGGCCCACCTTGTCACGGTAACAGGGGCCGATCCCGCGGCCGGTCGTGCCGATCGCCTCTCCGCCCGCCAGGCTGCCATCGAGCTGCCGGTCCTCGGCGACGTGCCAGGGGAACACGAGGTGGGCACGGTCGCTGATCTGCAGCTTGCCCTCGACCCGCACGCCGCGGCCCTCCAGGCCGTCGATCTCCCGGATGACGCTGGCCGGGTCGAGCGCCACGCCGCCCGTGATCACACAGGCCACGCCGTCGCGGAGGATGCCGCTGGGGATGAGCGACAGCTTCCACGTCTGGCCGTTCGAGACGACCGTGTGGCCCGCGTTGGCACCGCCCTGGTAGCGGACGACGATCTCGTGGTCCTCGGTGAGGATGTCGACGAGCTTCCCCTTGGCCTCGTCGCCCCACTGCAGACCGATGACACATGTGCCGGGCACGGAAGGAGGTCCTCGCGAACGGGAAGAGAAGGCGGCTCGCCCTGTGGAGGCTGCCGAGAAAACATCCGAGGCCTCCCCACAGAGTGTAAAACCGCGGAAACCACGGTCAAGCCGGGACGCAGGCTGCGGTCTGGTACGATGACGGAATGAAGCCCGCCGCCGGCACCGTCCACCATGTCACCGCCGCCGACCGCGGCCAGACGTTGGCGGCGTTCCTTCGCGCCCGCCTGGCGGCCCGGGATCCCGCCACACCGGACGCGGCCGGCCCGGCGAGCTGGTCGCACGTGCAGAAGCTCGTGCGGTCGCGCCGGGTGATGATCCACGGGAACATCTGCACCGACACCGCACGCCGTCTCAAGGACGGCGAGGTGGTGAAGGTGCTCGCCGCGTCCGCCGCGGCACCTCCGAAGGCCGACGACGTGCGGATCGTGCACCTCGACGCGCAGGTCGTGGTCGTCGACAAGCCGTCGGGCGTCACCACCACGCGGCACACGGAGGAACGCGGCTGGCCGAGCCGTCGCCGGCAGGTGCAGCCGACGCTCGACGAACTCGTCCCCGACGCGATCCAGCGGTTCCTCGCCGCCCGACACGGCGTGCGCGGGCGGAAGCCCGGCCGCGTGCCCCCGGTGCGGGCGGTGCACCGCATCGACCGCGAGACCAGCGGACTGGTCGTGTTCGCGCGCACGGTGCCGGCGGAGCGGATCCTCGCCGAGCAGTTCCGCGCCCACACCACGCACCGGCGTTACCTCGCCATCTGCGTCGGGAGGGTCGGCGCGGGCACGATCCAGACGAACCTCGTCCGCGACCGCGGCGACGGCCGCCGGGGGTCGTCGGAGGACGAGGAGGGGAAGCGGGCGGTCACGCACGTGCGACCGGTGGAGCATTTCGGCGACGGCTTCACGCTCGTGGAGTGCCGGCTGGAAACGGGCCGCACCCACCAGATCCGCATCCACCTCTCCGAGATCGGCCACCCGCTGTGCGGCGAGCGGGTGTACACGGCCCCCCGCGGCATGCCGGCGCACGACACGTCGGCCGCGACGCGGGTGATGCTGCACGCCACCGAGCTCGGATTCGTGCATCCGGAGACGGGAGACGACCTCCGCTTTCAGAGCCCGTTGCCGGCCGACATGCGCCGGCTGCTCGACCGGCTGCGTTCGTTGCGGGGGCAGCGCTCCGGCGGCTAACATGGCCGCATGGACACCGTCCGCTTCCGGCATGCCAATTTCTCGGCGCGGTTTCCCGTCGGCTGCCTCTACACGCCGTCGCATTTCTGGCTGCGGCCGGTGGACGCCCCCGCCGGATCGGCCGCCCCGCCCGAGCCCGGCGGACCGCGGCTGTGGCACGTCGGCTTCACGAAGTTCGCCACGCGGATGCTCGGCGAACTCGTGGAGATGGTGCTGGAGGTGCCGCCTGGCCGCCAGGTCGCGGGCGGCGACCGGCTCGGCACCGTCGAGGGCTTCAAGGCGGTGAGCGACCTGTTCTGCGTGGTCGACGGCACGCTCTCGGCGGCCAATCCGGCGCTCACCGCCGAGGCCTGCCTGACGCACTCGGACCCCTACGGTGCGGGCTGGCTCTACGCCGTGCAGGGCACGCCGATGCCGGGGCACGTCGATGTCCACGGGTACATCGCCCTGCTTACCGAGCAGATCGAACGACTGCAGGCCTCCCGTTCGGCAGGCGACGACCACGGGCCCGACACGACCGCCCCCTCCGGAGACGACGCATGACCGCCACGACCACCCGCCTGATGATGGTCGGCGGCTTCCTGGGAGCGGGCAAGACGACCGCGATCCTCCGCCTGGCCGCCTGGCTCACGGCCCGCGGCAAGCGGGTGGGACTCGTGACGAACGATCAGGGAGGCGCGCTCGTCGACACGGCGCTGGCCGCCGCCAGCCACGTGCCGGTCGAGGAGATCGTGGGCGGCTGCTTCTGCTGCCGGTTCACGTCGCTCGTCGAGGCGGCCGAGTCGCTGGTGCAGGAGACGGCGCCCGACGTGCTCATCGCCGAGCCGGTGGGCAGTTGCACCGATCTCGTCGCGACCGTGAGCCTGCCGCTGGAACAGCTGCACGGCGACCGGTTCACCGTGGCGCCGATGAGCGTGGTCGTCGATCCACTGCGGGCCGAACGGGTGCTCGGACTCGCCGCCGCCCGCCTCTCGGAGCACGTCGGCTACATCTACCGCAAGCAATTGGAGGAGGCGGAGATCGTCGTCCTCAACAAGTGCGACCTCGTCACCGACGATCGCCGGGCGGCGCTCGAGGCGGCGATCGAGACGGTCAATCCGCGGGCCACGATCCTCGCCTGCTCCGCCCGCGCGGGCACCGGCCTCGACCCGTGGTTCACGAGGCTGCTCGCCGACGCGTCGCGGGCGGCGGCCATCACCGACATCGACTACGACCGCTACGCGCTGGGAGAGTCGCTGCTCGGCTGGCTCAACGCGGAGGTGCGGATCGGTGCGGCCGACGCCGCCTTCGCCGCCGAGTTCGACGGCAACGAGACGCTGCTCGCGGTGCTGACGGGCATCCGCGACGCGCTGGCGGCGGACGGCCACGAGATCGCCCATCTCAAGGGCACGCTCGCGCTCGAGGGCGATCCCTACGAGTTGGCCGCGGCCAATCTCGTCCGCACCGCCGACACTCCGGTGCTCTCGCACCGGCTCGCCGAGCCGCTCGACGTCGGCCGGCTGCTGGTCAACCTGCGGGCCGAGGCGGACCCGGCGGTCCTCGAACGGGCGCTGGTCGGTGCGGTCGCCGCGTGCGCCGCGGGCCGGCCCCACGAAACGCTCCACCTGGAGCACTTCCGCCCCGGCCGCCCGGTGCCGACCCACCGCCTGGCGGCCCGCCCCTGACCGGAGCCCGTCCGCGCCGACCGCCGGCACGGTGCTACACTGCCCCCATGAACGCACTCCCCGGCGCCGGCCCCATGATCCTGCCCCGCATGGCCGGCCATATGCTGTCGTCGGTGGCGCCCAACTGCCTGTGGAAGTTCGGCTGGAACTTCGGCGTCAAGGGGCTGCTGGCCGTGGAGAAGTTCAAGGCACGGAGGCGGCGGGGCATCGTGTTCCCGCCGTTCCTGCACCTCTCGGTGATCAATTCCTGCAACCTCAAGTGCCAGGGGTGCTGGGTGGACGTGCAGGCGCCGCGGACGCTCGTCGCGCTGGAGCAACTCGATGCGATCGTCCGCGACGCCAAGGCCCACGGCAACGTGTTCTTCGGCCTGCTCGGCGGCGAGCCGTTCCTCCATCCCGGTCTGCTCGACCTGCTGGCCGCCCACCCCGACTGCTACTTCCAGATCTTCACCAACGGCCAGCTGATCACGCCCGAGATCGCCCGCCGGCTGCAGCAGCTGGGCAACGCGACGCCGCTGGTGAGCATCGAAGGGGATGCCGCGACCAGCGACGTCCGCAGGGGCAGCCGCCAGGTGCTCGACCGCTCGCTGCGGGGTCTCTCCCTGTGCCTGGAGGCGCGGCTGATCACGGGCGTGGCGACCAGTCTCTGCCGGTCGAACATCGACACGCTGCTGACGGAAGCCTGGCTGCGGCGGCTCATCGACATGGGGGTGCACTACACCTGGTTCCATGGCTACCGGCCGGTCGGTCCCGAGGCGTCGCCGGAACTGGCGCTCACTCCCGACCAGCTCGTCCGCGTCCGCCGGTTCGTGGTGGAGCAGCGGGCCCGGCTGCCGATCGCGATCGTCGACGCCTACTACGACGACGCGGGGGATGCCCTGTGTCCGATGGCGGTCGGGCTCACGCACCACGTCGGCCCGTCGGGCGGCATCGAGCCCTGCCCGATCATCCAACTGGCGGCCGAGCAGGTCGGGAGCGGACCGTTCTACGAACTCGTCACACGATCGGCATTCCTGCGGGACATGCGCGACGCCGCGGCGGCCCACAGCCGCGGCTGCGTGGTGCTGGAGAACCCGCGACTGATCCTGGAGATCGCCGACCGGCACGGTGCCCGCGACACCACCCAGCGGGGGACCGCCCGCCAGGAACTGTTGGCGATGACGCCGCGGTCGAGCCAGGACCTGCCCGGCCGGGAGATCCCCGAGCGGCACTGGATGTACCGGTTCGCGAAACGATACTGGTTCAACGACTTCGGCACGTATCCGCCGCCGGGAAGGGTGCATCCATGAGCGACCGGCCACCGGCAGCCCCGCCCGCCGCCGCCGACACACCGGCCGCCGACCCGCGCATCCTCTACTGCCGCTGCGCCTACGCGCAGGTCGTGCCGGCCGCCGTGAAGGATGACGTGCTCGCCGGGCTCGCCGCCGCCGGCCGCGGTGTGGAGATGGTGCCCGACCTCTGCGAGATGGCCGCCCGCCGCGATCCGCACCTCGCCGAACTGGCCCGCGGTGATCGCCCGCTGCGGATCGCCGCCTGCTGGCCGCGGGCCGTGCGCGGGCTGTTCGCGCTGGCGGACGCGCCGCTCCCGGAGACGGGCGTCGACATCCTCAACATGCGGACCGACTCCGCCGAGGCGGTGCTCGCCGGCGTGCTGGCCGCGGAGGCTGCCCGCCCATGATCGCCACCCCGCCCGGACCGCCGCGGGTCGTCGTCTACGAGGGTGCCGGGAGCGTGCCCCTCGCGGCCGCCGACCGCGCCGGCCTGTTCGCGGCGCTGCTCGACCGCGGCTACGCGGTCACGCGGGCCGGCGCGGCGGCCGCCGACCTGCAGGCCGGCGGCGCCCTGATCGTGATCGGCGCGTTTCCCGCCGGCTCTCCCGCGGTGACCGATGCCAGCGGCCGTTGCGACGTGACCGTATGCGATGTCTCGGGGCTGTCGGTGGCGGAGATCGTCGCGGCCGTCGAGACGGCCCGTGGCACGCGGCGGATGAACCGGCCGCCCGACGCCGCCACCGCGGCGCAGGGGCCGGCGGCCAACACGGCCGACACCTGGAAGCCCTGGTTCCCGGTGATCGACACGGCACGCTGCACCAACTGCATGCAGTGCCTGAGCTTCTGCCTGTTCGACGTCTACGGGGTGGCGGCCGACCACACGCTGCGGGTCGAGCATCCCGCCAACTGCAAGGTGAACTGCCCGGCCTGCTCGCGGGTCTGCCCCGAGGTGGCGATCATGTTCCCCAAGTATCACGCCGGACCGATCGACGGCGGTCCGGTCGCCGAGTCCGACGTCCACCGGGAGAAGATGAAGGTCGACATCTCGGCGCTCCTCGGCGGCGACATCTACGCCAAACTGCGGGAGCGGAGCGCCGACGCGAAGTCGCGATTCTCCAAGGAGCGCAGCGCCGACCAGGCGCTGGCCGAACGCCGGCGCTGCCTGACGAAACTCGCCGACGCCGCCCAGATTCCCCGCGAGGTGCTCGACGCCCTGCCCTCGCCCGAGGAGATCCAGCGGCGGGTGGAGGTCGCGGCGGCCCGGGCCGCCGCGGCGAAGGAGGCAGCGTCCGGCGGGCCTCCCTGACGAAGTCGCCGTCCCACGGCATACTATCGGGGTTCCGGCAGCCGTCAGGCCCACTGCCGGCCGCTCGTGTCGCCCGGCCCCCCTGTCATCTGGTTCCCCGTGTCCCCTGGGTTCCCCGCACTCCCTGGAGAGCCGGCCACCATGTCCACCGCCGCACGCGCGACCATCCCGCTGGCGATCCTTCCTCCCCCGGTGCCGCCGGCGGTGATCCGGTCGCGGCCGCCCCAGCCCTCGATTCCCCAGACGAAGGCCGCCCGCGACGCGGTGCGCGACGCGGTGCGCAGGGGGCTCGACCGGCAGCGTGCGGTGCCTCCCCTGAGCATGGACGAACTCCGCAGGCGGGCCGGCGCGGCCCTCGCCGAGGCGGGCCTGAACGCGGCCGGCGAGGCCGAGGCCTACCTCGACTACGCGGTGGTCGTGGCCAACAACGAGTCGTGGCGGGAGGCGCTGGCGGCCGTGCCCTTCGAGCGGCGGCTCCTGCTCATGCCCAAGTGCCTGCGGGTGGAGAACCGCTGCCCGGCGCCGTTCGACGAGTTCGGGCTGCTCTGCAAGCAGTGCGGGCTGTGCTCGATCCAGGACTTCCAGGCGGAGGCGGAACGGCTCGGCTACGCCGTGCTCGTGGCCGAGGGATCGGCGCTGGTGATGGCGATGGTGCAGACCGGCACGATCGAGGCGATCGTCGGCATCAGCTGCATGCCGGTGCTCGAGAAGACGTTTCCGCACGTGCAGGCGGCGGCGATCCCGGCGGTCGCCGTGCCGCTTTTGCAGGACGACTGCATCGACACCACGGTCGATATCGACTGGGTCTGGGACTACATCCATCTCGAGGCCGCGGACCGGTCCCGCCGTCTCGATCTCGGCGGCCTGCACGACCGCGTGAAGGCCTGGTTCGAGCGGCCGGCGCTCGATCGGCTGATGGGGCCGCCGGTGGGCCACGCCGAGGAGATCGGCCGGGAATGGCTGGCCGTGGGCGGTCGCCGCTGGCGGCCGTTCCTGGCGGCGGCCGTGTTCGCCGCGCTGCGTGACGACGCGGCCGACGTCCCCGTCGCCGGCGGGATCATCGAGCGGATCGCCGTGGCCGTCGAGTGCTTCCACAAGGCATCGCTCGTCCACGACGACATCGAGGATGGCGACCTCGAGCGCTACGGCGAGCCGACGCTGTGCGGCGCGCACGGCGTGCCGATCGCGCTCAACGTGGGCGACCTGCTGATCGGCGAGGGCTACCGGCTGCTGGCGGAGTCGGGCCTCGACGCCGAGCGTGTGCGGGCGGCCGTCCGCGAGGCCGCGACCGCCCAGCGGCTGCTGTGCCAGGGGCAGGGGGCCGAACTGGCATGGAGCCGCAGCCCCACCCCGCTGGCCAGCCGGCAGGTGCTGGAGATCTTCCGGCTCAAGACGGCGCCGGCCTTCGACGTGGCGCTGCAGTTGGCGGCGATCGGCGCGGGGCGGGCCGACGAGGTCGCCGAACCGCTGCGGGCCTACAGCGAGGCGGTCGGCATCGCTTACCAGATCAAGGACGACCTCGACGACATGCTCGACGACGCGGGCCTGGCGGACGGGGTGGAGTCGCGGCCGAGCGTCGTGCTGGCGATCGCGGCCGAGCGGTCGAAGGGGGAGGACCGGGAACTGCTCGCGGCGATCACGTCGGGACGGTCGCACCCCGCGGCCACCGCCGAGCGGCTCCGCCGTGCGATCCGCGACGCCAAGGCCGACGAGAAGGCGGCGCTGCTGCTGGAGAGCTACAAGGAGCAGGCGGTGCGGGCGCTCGAGGGGCTCTCCGACGCGACGCTCAAGGGCCTCCTGCGGCGGGTGCTGGCGAAGATGTTCAACGAGCTCACGTTCGAGGGCTACTGCCGGGAGCAGGCCGCGAAGACGGCGTCCCCCGAGGCCGTGCCCGGGCGGTCACCACCGTCCGACGTCGCCCCCGCGGCACCGGCATGAGCCGCCGGCTGCAGATGCTGCAGGTCGCCCGCCTGGCCCGGCGCACGCTCGGCGAGGCTGCCGACCTCGTGGCCGCGTTCCTCGCCTCGCTGGAAGCCGCCGGCGGTGGCTACCGCGATCGGGGCGGCCGGCCCGATCTCTACTACACGTCGTTCGCGATCGACGCGCTCCAGGCGCTCGACGCCCTGCCCGACGACGGCCCCCGCGCCGCCGCCAACCGCCGCTACCTCGATGCCTTCGGTGCGGGACGGGGCCTCGATTTCGTGCACCGCTGCTGCCTGGCGCGGGCGTGGGCCGCCCAGCCCGCCGGCACGGTGCCGGAGCCCGTGCGGGATGGACTGGTGGCGGGCCTGGCGGATCACCGCGCCGGGGACGGCGGCTACCACGCCCGCGCCGGGGCGGCCCGCGGGAGCGTCTACGGCTGCTTCCTCGCGGTGAACGCCCACGCCGACCTGCGGCAGCCGCTCGCCCCGGCCGCCGCCGATGCGATCGCCGCCTGCATCGCCGCGCTGGCCACCCCCGACGGCGGCTGGTCGAACACGCCCGATCAGCCCGACGGTTCGACGACCGCGACGGCGGCGGCGATCGCCACGCTCGCGAGCCTGGAGCGTCCCGTGCCGGCGGCCGCCGGCGACTGGCTGCTCGCCCGGATGCATCCCGCGGGCGGCTTCACCGCCGCGGCCGACGCGCCCATCCCCGACCTGCTCTCCACGGCGGTGGCGCTGCACGCGCTCGACAGCCTCGACACCCCGTGGCGGGACCACCGCGAACGGGTGCTCGACTTCCTCGACACCCTCTGGACGGCCGAGGGGGCGTTCCATGGCTCGTGGGCCGACGACGAACCCGACGCGGAGTACACGTTCTACGGCCTCGTGGCCCTCGGACACTGCAGCGTGTGAGCCCCGTCGGCGGACCGCTCGGCCGCGGTCGCCCGCGCTGTCGAGCGTATCTCTCGGCTATCGTGGTGAGGTCATGACCACGTCGCCATCCAGTTTCGGCTCGTCCGGCGGAAGCCGGGCCGTGCTCGGCTCGGCCACGCTCGACCACGCGCGGCGCGAGGCGGCGGCGACGCTGCTCGCCCGCCGCACCGCGTCAGGCCACTGGGTGGGCCACCTGTCGTCGAGCGCCCTGGCCACCGCCACCGCGATGAACGCCCTGCGTCTCGTCGCGGCCGACGCGCATCGGTCGCGGATCGACGCGGCCGCGGCCTGGCTGTGCGAGACCCAGTTGTCCGACGGCAGCTGGGGCGACACGGTGGCCAGCCGGGGCAACCTCTCCACCACGCTCCTCTGCTGGGCCGTGCTGGCGACGGTGCACGAGGCCGGCGACGCGACGGCGGCCGCGGTCGCCCGCGCCGCCGCCTGGATCGAACGGCGCACCGGCCGCCTCGACGCGGAGAGCATCGCCGCGGCGCTGGCGGACGTCTACGGCCGCGACCGCACGTTCAGCGTGCCGATCCTCACGCACCTCACGCTGTGCGGTCGCTTCGGCGACCCGCGCGACCGCCGAGCGTGGCGGGTGATCCCGCAGCTGCCGTTCGAACTGGCCAGCCTGCCCCGGTCGTGGTTCCGGCTGGTGGACATGCAGGTGGTGAGCTACGCGCTGCCCGCGCTCATCGCCATCGGCCAGGTGCGGCATGCCGCCGTGCCGGCAGCGGGGCCCGCGGGATGGATCCGCACCGCGGCCCGCGGCCCCACGCTCCGCACGCTCGCCGCGATCCAGCCGAGCGACGGCGGCTACCTCGAAGCCACGCCGCTCACCGCGTTCGTGACGATGAGCCTCGCGGGCATGGGGCTGGCGGGCCACGTCGTGGCCCGCCGTGGCGTCGGGTTTCTCACGGCGTCGCAGCGGCCCGACGGATCGTGGCCGATCGACACGAACCTCGCCACCTGGGTGACGACACAGTCGGTCGCGGCGCTCGCCGCCGGGGGACGGCTGGCGGAATACCTGGCCCCGCCGGAACGCGAGGCGATCCGCGGCTGGCTCCTCGGGCAGCAATGGCGGCGGGAACATCCGGCGACGGGCGCCGCGGCCGGTGGCTGGGCATGGACCGACCTTCCCGGCGGCGTGCCCGACGCCGACGACACCTCCGGGGCCGTCGCGGCGCTCGCCGCCCTGGCGGCGGCGGAGCACGGCGTGCCGCCGGCCGACGTGCGGCAGGCCGCCGCCGCCGGGCTCGGCTGGCTGGCCGATCTCGCCAATCGCGACGGCGGCATGCCGACCTTCTGCCGCGGCTGGGGGCGGCTGCCGTTCGACACGTCGTGCCCCGACATCACGGCCCACGCCGTGCGGGCCGTCGATCGCTGGGCACGGCTGCCGGGCGTCCCGCCGGCCGATCGGCGTGCCGTCCGCCTGCGGGCGGCGGCGCTCCGCTACCTCGCCGCCACGCAGGCCGCCGACGGTGCCTGGTGCCCGCTCTGGTTCGGCAACGAACACCACCCCGCGCAGGAGAACCCGACCTACGGCACGGCCAAGGTGGTGCTGGCCACGCTCGACGGCCGCGGGGCCGACTGGCTGATCGCGGCGCAGGCGGCCGACGGCGGCATGGGGGGAGGGCAGGGCCTGCCGGCATCGATCGAGGAGACGGCGGTCGCGGTCGAGGCGCTGGCCCGCGTCGCCGCGCGATCGACGAACGCCGCGCTGCGTGACCGGGCACAGGCGGCCGTGGCGGCGGGCTGCCGCTGGCTCATCGACCACACCGATGGAGGCCGCACGTTCCCCGCCGCGCCCATCGGGCTGTACTTCGCCAAGCTCTGGTACGACGAGGCGATCTACCCGGTGGCATTCACGGTGGCGGCGCTGGAACGCGCCACGATGCCCACGCCATCCCGTCGCTGACGCTCCGGGCTTCCATACCGGGCGTAGTAGGCGTAGGCGTAGGCGTAGGCGTAGGCGTAGGCGTAG
>Ga0214917_10004792_pt1 | contig 14827 bp, 13 predicted proteins | sample LL_1208_BB_MetaG_FD_177983 | JGI IMG/M metagenome (GOLD analysis project Ga0214917, IMG submission 177983) | Freshwater microbial communities from Lake Lanier, Atlanta, Georgia, United States - LL_1208_BB | ecosystem: Environmental > Aquatic > Freshwater > Lake | place: USA: Georgia | collected... | reverse complement strand
TGGTTCTGGTGGTGGTGGTGGTGGATATGGAAGTAGTTATAGTTCCACACCTACATCAGGTAGTCAACCAACTCAACCACAAAGTGCTCCTCCAGGATATTTGCAGTATGGTAATGCTGGCGGAACATCCAATCCAGGAAATGACGGAGAGGCAGGAGGTGGAGGTGGTGCTGGAGGAAATGGTGGTACTGATACTGCCGGTGTCGGTGGTGTTGGAAGACAATATCCACAATTTACTGGACCATTGATTGGTGTTCCTTCACTTGCACCATTGAGTGGATATTTTGCTGGTGGTGGTGGAGGAGGAGAATACAGTGCTCCTAATCTTAAACCTGGTGGTTTAGGTGGTGGAGGAAGGGGAAACGGAACTCCAGGTACAACAAATAGTGGTGGAGGTGGAGGTGGTGTCCAAGGACCTACTGCTGGATCCGGTGGTTCCGGAATTGTCATCATCCGATACTTGGCATAAATATTCAAAAAACGCTATAAGATGGCTCTTCGTTCGTTCAATAATCCAATAGCATCGTTTATAGATTATCTTTCCAAGACTGGAACGGATGCTTCTGTGCCAGCACCACCACCTGCAGGATTAACAGCAACTGGAGGTGTGATTAGTGATTATACTGATCCTGGTCCTGGCGCAATTTATAGAGCACATATTTTTACATCATCAGGAACTTTTACAGTAAGTTCCATTGGTTCTTATGGATCTACTGTTGATTATCTTGTAGTCGCTGGTGGTGGTGGAGGGGGACTTGGAGATGTAGCTAATGGTAGGGGTGCTGGAGGAGGAGGAGCAGGTGGTCTTTTAACTTCAACTGCATATCCAGTATCAGTTAGTCCATATCCAGTTGTTGTTGGTGCAGGAGGTGCCGCATCTCCGTTCCCAAATGCTCCACCTTATCAAGGAGTTCAAGGTGGAACAAGTTCATTTGGTCCAATATCAGCGACCGGTGGTGGCGGGGGTGGATCTGGGGGTGGAACAAATGGAACACCCGGAGGATCTGGTGGTGGAGGAGGTGCTCAAAGTGATGCATCTACTTTTGGATTAGGTGGATCCGGAACTGTTGGGCCACCAAGACAAGGTTATGATGGTGGAAGATCTCACACTGCTTTCCCAGGAGCTGGTGGCGGAGGCGGTGGTGCCGGAGGCGTAGGAAGTAACGGCAGTGCTGGCACAGGAGGTGCTGGTGGACCTGGTGGTGCAAATACTTACGCATATGGTCCAACAGGTCCAGTAACTTATGCAACTGGTGGTGCTGGCGGAGGACCCGGAAATAATACGGGAACTCCTGGAACTTATAGCACTGGTAATGGTGGTGGTGGAGGAGGTTGGACCGCACCCCCAGCGGCTGTTGGTGGCAATGGTGGTTCCGGAATCGTAGTAGTCCGTTATCAAATCGCACAACTAACAGCAACCGCAAAAGCAACCGGTGGTGCTGTCAGTTACTATAACGGACAAACTATTCATACTTTTACTTCTACAGGTACTTTTACGAATACTTCTGGATCCCCATTAAGTGTTAATTACATTGCTATTGCAGGTGGTGGTGCCGGACAAACTGATGCAGGAGGAGGTGGTGGTGCTGGAGGTGTGGTATCAAACATTCCTGGATTAATGCCAGTTACCACACCAATTTCAACAATAGCAACTGGAGCACCTAATGCTATTACAATAACGGTTGGCGGTGGAGGTGCGGGAAATAATCAAAGTAGCAATCAAGGAAATCCTGGATCAGTTACAACAATATCTGGTCCAGGACCCATTAGCATTACTGCAAATTATGGAGGTGGTGGAGCAGCAACTGGACCAAATGGAGCAGGAGCTCCTGGAGGATCTGGTGGTGGAGGAAGATCAAATCGGGTTCCTGTTTCTGGTGGTACAGCAACTCCTCCTGGACAAGGTAATGCTGGTGGAGATGGAGTTCCAAGTGGAGGCACTGCTAGTGGTGGAGGTGGAGGTGCCGGTGGTGCGGGAACTCCTTGGAGCTCTGGAGGACACGGTGGTATTGGTATACAACTTCCCTCAACATTCCAAAATCCAGCATCTTCAGTAGGTGCTCCAGGTCCAGGTGGTGGTAGATTTTGGGTTGCTGGCGGAGGAACTGGTAATGCAACTTCAGGTGGAGGTCCCGGTGGACCTTATGCTGGAGGTGGAGGAGATTATCAATCAGGAACTACAAATACTGGTGGAGGAGGTGGTGGTGGAAGCACCCCTTTTTCACCAGGTTCAGGTCCAATAGCAGGATCTGGTGGTTCTGGTATCGTCCTCATCGCATATCCTTCATAAATACTCAAAAAACAGAAAATGGGCGTAAGATCGGTCAATAATTCACTACAACAGTTTTTAGATACCTTCTTGAGAAGTGGTACTGATGCTTCTGGACAAGTTATTCCACCATCAGGACTCACAGCAACTGGTGGTGTGATTAGTGATTATACTGATCCTGGTCCTGGTGCGATTTATAGGGCACACATCTTTACTTCATCAGGAACTTTTAGTGTAAGTTCTATTGGTGGTTATGGATCTAATGTAGATTATCTTGTAATTGGTGGTGGCGGGGGTGGTGGTGGTGCTTATGAAGCAGGTGGTGGTGGTGCTGGTGGTTACAGAGCAACAACACCAGAAGGTCCAGGAGGACCATCTCCAGTAGCAGAAACACAAATAACAGTAAGTGGACCATTTCCATCACCATATACAATAACTATTGGTGCCGGAGGAGTTGGTGGAGCATCAGATCCCGCACAAACTCTTGGACTACCACAATCTGTAGGAACTCCTGGGGGACAAAGCGCATTTTATCCAACACCAGTTAGCTATCCAAGTCCAACATATATAAGGTCTGAAGGTGGCGGTGGGGGTGGAACATATAATTCTCCCGGAACTACTAATGTTCCTGGTATACCTGGTGGTTCTGGTGGTGGTGCTGGAAACCAATCTCCTGGTACTGGTGGACCTTTTGTAGGAGGAACTGGAAATAGAGTAGCAAATACATCTACTCCTGTACCCAATCAAGGATATTCTGGAGGAACAAGGGGTAATCAGGCACACGCTCCATTTTACAATGGTTCTGGTGGTGGTGGCGCAGGGGGCGCAGGATCTGGTAATACTGATAATACCGTTGCCGCATCTAGAGGTGGTATTGGAAAAACAAGCAGTATCGCTGGACCTGCAAATGATGGCATAGGAGCGCCAGGTCCTTCTCCAGGAAGATGGTTTGCTGGTGGAGGTGGTGGAGGAATATATGGATCAGGACAACCCACAGGAGGTGCAGGGGGAGGTACTGGTGGACCTTATGCTGGTGCTGGTAATGGTGGTGTTGGTGGTGGACCTCCAGTAGTTCCTGCTTCTAATGCTACATATGCAACCGGTGCTGGTGGTGGTGCATCAGGAGACTATACTACAATTGGTGGAAACGGTGCTTCAGGAATCGTAGTAGTCCGTTACCAAATAGGACAACTCACAGCAACCGCAAAAGCAACTGGTGGTGCTATAAGTTATTATGGTGGTAAGACAATTCATACTTTTACGACTTCTGGTACTTTTACTGCACCAGGAACTTTTAATGAAACTGTAGAATATATTGTAGTTGCTGGTGGAGGTGGAGGAAGTGCTGATGATGCAACTGGTGGTGGAGGAGGCGCTGGTGGATATAGAACAGGAACAACTCCAATTGCGGGATCATCAGCAACAACAATACAAATTGGTGGAGGAGGTATTGGTGGTTTAGGGGCACCTGGAAGAGGACTTGCATCTTCTGGAACTCCTTCATATTTTGGATCACCAATAACTTCTACAGGTGGTGGTTATGGAGGAACTCAAGATACTCCAGGATCTCCTGGAGGTTCTGGGGGTGGTGGATGCAGAACCTTACCAGCAGGTACAGGAAATACTCCACCAACATCACCATCGCAAGGAAACTCTGGTGGAATTGGATATAATGGAGGTCAATATGGAGCGGGTGGTGGCGGTGGTGCCGGCGGTGGGGGTGAAAATTCTCCCACAACAAATGGTGGATATGGTGGAATAGGAGTACAAGCACCTACAACATTTAGAAATCCGGTTTCTCAACCAAGTCCAACTGGTGGTGGTTTAGGTGCTCCGGGTCCTGGTGGTGGATATTATTGGTTCTCTGGCGGAGGAGGTGGAGCTTGTAGATCTGGCGCAACCGGAGGAAGAGGTGGTGGTCCAGGAGGTCCTTATTCTGGAGCAGGTGATGGTGGAAATGGACCTACTGCATCAACAAGTGCATTGCAAAACACTGGAAGTGGTGGAGGAGGTGGTGGATATCCAGCAACAAATCCTCCAGGTAATGTTGGTAATGGAGGCAATGGTGGTTCCGGTATCGTCATCATCGCATATCCTTCATAAATAACAAAAACATTTACAATTCATAATTCTTATGGCACACTACGCAATGCTTGATGAAAATAACATCGTTACTCAAGTTATCGTTGTATCAAACGATGATTGTACTGATGCAAATGGTAATGAAGTGGAAGAAATTGGTATTGCATTTTGTAAAAAACTTCTGGGCGCAGATACTAATTGGAGGCAGACTTCATACAATAACAATATTCGCGTAAGATATGCAGGTATTGGTTATTCTTATGACAAAAAACTTGATGCATTTATTCCACCACAACCATTTCCATCCTGGAAACTGAATAAGAAAACTGCTGATTGGGATGCACCTGTTGCACGTCCAGAACTTACAGAGGCAGAGATTGAAGCACGTTCTTATTATAGATGGGATGAGGATGCATATCAAGCAGATAACACTACTGGATGGATTTTAGAAACTCCACCGGCAGCATAAATATCTAAAAAAGTAAAAGTATAATGGCGATTACTAATGCCTCACGTTTAGCAGATTTTGGTTCAGGTATCGGAACTGCCGGTGCTGTTATTCAAATTGATAATGCAAATCAACGTGTTGGTATTGGTACTAATAATCCATTAACAACATTACAGGTTGCTGGTATTGTATCAGCAACCTCTTTTACTGGAAATCTAACAGGTAATGTATCTGGAAACGTAAATGGTTATATTAATTCTCCAGGTATTTCTACAATTGTAAATTTACAATCAACCACTTTAAATGTTACTGGTGTTTCTACAGTTGCTAATGGACAAATAACTAACTTAAATGTTTCTGGTGTTACAACAACAACAACTCTTAATGTAGGAACTGGTGGAACTATAATCACTACAACTTCTGGTGGCTTGGTTGGAATAGGAACTACAAATCCAACATCAACACTTACGGTTAATGGAAATGCAAACATTTCTGGTGTTGTAACTGCATCAAGTTTTGTTGCTTCCAATGGATTTCAAGGCACAATTACTGCGGGTATTGCTCAAACCTCAGGTGCTGGAATTAGCACCAGCATTGATTTCGCTGGTATTCCGAGTTGGGCAAAGCGCGTGACGGTGATGTTTAACGGAGTGAGCACAAATGGATCAAGTACTCTTCTAATACAGTTAGGTTCAGGATCTTTTGTTGGTACTGGATATACCTCTATAGTAACAAGTAGCTCTGCTGCTCCCGCAACAACTACATCTGTTTTTGGACTTATACTCGCAAATCTGGTTAATGCATCATCTATTTTTTATGGAAAAATAGATGTTGTCTCCATTTCTTCTAATAATTATATTTCATCTGGAATTTTATACAACACTTTAAATTCATCCTCAGTACCATCAACCAATGTGTCTGCTGGAAAAATTTCCTTATCAGGAACTATAGATAGGATTCGTATTACAACGTCTGCTGGCAGTGACACATTCGATGCAGGGGAAATCAACATTCTTTATGAAGGATAAAAATCCATGGCAAGAACCAAAGGACAATTAATATTACCAATTGATATCTTAACTGCCATTGGAGCCGCGGTGGTGGCGGTAGTGGATATATTAATCCATCTTATGTAACTAATGGATCTACTACTACATATTCTTCTTTATCAGATCCTAATGCTCCAAATGGTTATAGTAATGGAAGAATTATTATTAATCTTGCATAAACTAAATACTTAAAAACACATCAATCAAATGGCCGTTCCAGCAGTAAATATTGTAATTGAAAAAGGAACTGACTTTGATGCAACTTATAATGTATCAAACAGCGATAATTCGGTGTATTCATTAACGAATCAAACAGCAACTGCAAAGATTCGTAAACATCCTACTGCAACAACATCACAATCATTCCAAACAACAATTACAGTAGCAACAGGTGAGATTAAGATTTCAATGGGTTCTACTGTGACTGCTAATCTTACATCAGGTAGAAATTATTATGATGTAGTTTTAACAAATTCAAATACTGGTAAAAAAACAAAAATCTTTGAAGGTTCAGCACTTGTTTACGATACGGTATCTGTATGAACTACAAAGTATCCGTTTCCAGCAACAGTTATTCAGTTAAGCAAGGATTTTCACCAAAATTCAAAGTTTCAACAGCAGTGGGGGTAGGTTCAGTGGCAGGAAATTTATCAGATCTTGGTGATGTAAATACTTCAGGTGTTCAAGATAGTTATATACTGATGTATGATGCAGCAACTCAAAAATATAAAACAGTGAATCCAGATTTAGTTCTTTCTAAAGCAGCAACAGAACCAATTCAACCTGGACTTCCTGCAGATTTTGAAGCAGTTCTTGATGTTGATTTGGATAATAAAATTGATTTGGATGCGGGCGGTTTCTAAATCAATAAATAATAAAAAAGCGTATAAAGAAAGATGGCTGCTCCTGTTTTACAGTTTAAGAGAGGTCTTCTTGCTAATCTCCCTGGTTTAAGGGCTGGTGAACCTGGTTTTACAACTGACTCTTACGACCTTTACGTTGGTATTGATAGTACCTCAAACAATAACAAATTTTTTGGTTCGCACCGTTATTGGAAAAAGAATACTACAACAACTGGTAGTGGCGTCAATCTGGTTGAAGGTACAAATAATGGTACTGATTTTATTACGCTAAAGGCACCCGATTCACTTTCTGGTATTGCAACTTATACTTTCCCAGCAACTCCAACTGCAAACTATTTTCTAAAGACTGCAGCAGACGGTACTTTATCTTGGGCACAAGTATCTCAAAACTCTTTTACTGGTATTGTTACTTTTACTGATACCACAGACAATACTTTAGGCAACGAAAATACAGGTTCAGTACAAATTAATGGTGGTGCAGGTATTGCAAAAAACCTTACCGTCAAGCAAAATCTTTATGTTGGTGGATATAGTGAATTTATTGGTGTCGTAACATTCCGTGGCGGTACAATCAATATTGGTGATAGCAATACTGATAATATTAATGTTGGTGGAGAATTTATATCAAACTTAACTCCAAATGATGATAATACCTATGATATTGGTATTGGAACTCAAAGATGGAGAAATGCTAACTTTGCTGGTGTAGTTACCGCAACAACATTTAGTGGTACTGCATCCACTGCTACCAGAGCACAAACAATTGATGTAACTGTTGCACCAAGTGGTGTTTATTATCCTGCACTATTGAATAATTATGCTACAGGAACTGGATATAATTTATATGCAGATTCTGGAATCTATTATGTTGCACAAACTGATACTCTTTATATCAATGGAAACGTAAGTGTTGGTGGCACAACTGTTACCTTAAATGTAAATAACTTATTAGTTAAAGATAAGGACATTGTTGTTGGTTATACTACTGATGTAAATGGCAATGATGTCTCTACTGATGCATCATCAAGTCACGGTGGTATTGCTGTAGCATCTACTACAGGTTCTCCACTGTTCAATATGCCAATCGTGGCTGGAGTGAACAGCAATCCAGTCACATATAAGCAATTTATGTGGATTGCTTCGGGCACAACTGGGTACTCTGGTATGGGTACAGATGCCTGGGTGTCCAACTATCCAGTTGCAATTGGTACTGTAACAGTACAAAATAATAGCAGATTTACTGTCGGTGCTGGATTTACTGTCTTTGATACTTATCTTGATGCAACTGATATTAGAGCAAGAAATATTAATGCAACAGGTATTGTTACTGCCACAACTTTTGTTGGTGCACTAACTGGAACTGCAACAACAGCAACAACTGTTAATACTACTACTACAACAACAAATCAAAACTATTATATTCCATTTGTAACTAATAATACGACAACAACTGGAGAAACAGTTCGTGTTGGTGCAGCATTCTCAGTTAATCCATCCACCAATACATTAACAATTCCTACAATTCAATCATCTGCTGTCAAAGCACTTGATGGAACTGCAGCAATTACTATTACCAATAGCACTGGTGCTGTTGCAACAAATAGTGATGTAACTGTTGGTGGAAATCTTTACGTCAATGGTTCTACAACTCAAGTTAATACGTCACAAATTACTGTAGAAGATAGAACAATCGAACTTGGTATTGTTGATGGAAATACTCCTTCTTCTACAACAACTTGGGACCTTGGTGTTCTCTTCAATTATAATGATGGTTCTGCAAAGAAATCTGCACTCGTATGGGAACAAACTGACGCAAGATTTAAGTTAGGTTCGGTCATCAGTGATGGTGGTGGAACTGGAAATAGCAACCCACAAATTACGCTTACAACTTATGCTGCACTTGAACTTGGCGAACTTTGGATTAATAATACGTGTACTGGCGGTTCTTCACAAGTCATTGCTTGTTCTGGTAGTACTTTGGTTCTTCAAAACATCACTCTTGATGCAGGAACTTTCTAAAATAATCTAAATAGAGGGGTAATGCGCCCCTCTTTTTTATGGATGAATTTAGTTGGTTTATAGGTCTTTTTGAAGGTGAAGGTTGTGTTTATGCCGACTGTAGAAATGTTGTTATTTCCATTGCAATGGCTGATGAAGATGTTATACAAAGAGCAGCAAAGTTTTTAAATTGTAGTTATCACTCAGTCAAACCAAAAAAAGAAGGTTACAAAACTCAATATAGAACTAAAAAAAATGGTGGTGCGACAAGAGGATATGTGTATGATTTATTAAAAAGAATGAAACCACATTTATCAAGTCGTAGGCAAAAACAAATAGACACCGTAATATACAAAGTACACTCCAAACAAGTAAAGTTTAGAAAAATACACTCCAAACAAGTAGAGTTTAATTATGACTGAAGAAGACTTGAAGGCAGTTCTTGCAAAGTATCAGCAAAAAGCATTTGAATTATATAACACTAATATAGTATTGGAAACTCAGGTAGAGCAGTTAAATAAAACTATTACAACACTTCAAGAACAATCAAAGAAACCTAAAAGAACATCAACTAAAGAAGAAGATTTTCAATAAATAATAAAAACTCTTATATAAGAGTTTCTTAAGGTATATACCAGATATGAGGTTGAATGGCTGCTCCAATTATTAAAGTCAAAAGATCGGCTGTTGCCGGCAAAATTCCCACAATTGCAGATTTAGGGCTTGGGGAATTAGCTATCAACACATATGATGGTAAGGTTTATATAGAACAAGATCAAGGTGGTGTTGGTGTAGGAACTACAATTATCACCATCAATCCTTGGTCTGTTGGGTTGGGAAGTAATGCGTATAATACTTACTTCACTGCTGGTTCTGTCGGTGTTGGAACCACAAATCCAGGATCAAAACTTACTGTTAATGGTGCAGTACAAATACAACAAGATTCTGGTTCTAATAATAGACTTATTTTTAGGGGACAACCAGGTTCTTCTTATCGTTGGAATGTTGATAACTATGGTTCTGCTAATGATTTTAGAATTTTTAGAGAAGATGATGCTACTGCTGCAAATGGTGTTAGTCTTATTAGCATCAGCACTACTGGAACTTTAACCGCTACAAAGTTTTCTGGTGATGGTTCTTTACTTACAGGTATTATAGCATCAGGTAGTGGTGTTGTAATACAAAATCAAGGTTCTAATGTTGGAACTGCTAACACTATAAATTTCAGTACAAATTTAACAGCATCATTTTCTTCTGGTACTGCAACCATATCTCTTTCCAATAATCCTTCAATTACTGGCATACTTACAGCAGACCAAGTATATACATCAAATAATGGTAACGGACAAAACGTAAGAATTGGTGATGATCTTTGGATTGGTGATGTTAATGTATCAAATACTACACGTTTTTCTGGTGCCCAAGATAGTACCAAAGCTTTTATTATTTTTGGCAGTTCTGATGCAGTTGCTTTAGGTAGAACTGGAACTGGACCATTATATTATGGCGGAGATTTTACAATTTCAGGAGTTGCTACTGCTAATTCATTTAGAGTAAGAGGTGGTGCTCCAGGTGCTGTTGGTGTCAACAATAATGGATATGGATTTTTTAGTCCTGGTGATAATGACTCTGGAATGTATAGTTCTGCTGATGGGCAGATAGAATTTTATACTAATAATACTGAAGCAGTAAGAATTGATTCAAATCAAAGAGTTGGTATAGGAACCACAAACCCAACATCAACACTTACAGTTACTGGTAATGCATTATTTAATGGAACTGGTATTGTAACTGCATCAAGTTTCTCTGGTAATGCTTCAAGTGCTACTTATGCCACTAATGCTGGTACTTCTACATCAGTTATTGGTGGTATTGGTTCCATTACACAACTCCAAGTCACTGGCATCTCAACCTTCACTAATGGTCCAGTATTCATTGGTGCAGCAACTTCTACAGGAACTGCATCACAACCATTACAAGTTACTGGTGGTACTTATATAAGTGGTAATTTGGGAATAGGAACCACAAACCCAACACAAACTCTACACGTTCAAGGTAATGCAAGAGTTACTGGTGGTCTTTATGATTCCAATAATAATGTAGGAACTGCTGGTTCTGTTCTTTCTTCTACTGGTTCTGGTTTATCTTGGATTCCTGCGCCATCTGGAGGTGGTGGTGCTGGAACCACATTCTTCGGAGCTAAGTTTGATACAAATATTGATAGTACTCTTTATATTCAACCAACAGGAACTTTAGATATTGTTGGTGTCGGTACAACAACCACTCAAATTACAACATTCCCCGCAGGTTCAAGTAGATATATCATTCATTCAATTCACGTTACAAATATATCCAATGGTGATGCAGAAATTTCTGGAGGATTCTTATTAAACTCAAGATCAGTTCCCGCATCTATTTCTGTAAGTGTGGGACAAAGTGGTAGTGCAGGTGTCAATACGGTTACAGTAGGTTCTGGAAGTACTATTCTTGTTGGTATGTCTGTAATTGGTACTGGTAATATTGGTGAAACAACAGGTATTGGTTCTACTGCAGGATTCCAGTTTAATACTTATGTAACCAGTGTGGATGGTAATATTGTTTCACTCAGCAAACCAATGAGTGGTCGTGCAGTAGGTGTTGCAACATTTACACCAACATCAAAATTTGCATCAAGACTTCCAGTTCCTGCAGGTTCTGCAGTTGAACTCTTGAAACAACCGATGGTCTTGAACGCATTGGATAGTATTGTACTTCAATCTACTGGTGCTGGTTCTGGTATTGGTTCAACATCAACTGCTGCAATTTCACAAACAGCAAACTCTAATATACTTACAGTCACTGCAGGTGCTGCAATTACAAACTTTATTACTGCAGGTCAATTAATTCAAGGAACTGGTTCCAATACTGGTATTCAAACTAATACTTATGTTGGTGTTGGTTATATTCCAGGTGCGTTATCAGTTCCAATGACAAGACCCGCAACATCCACATTAGCATCACAAATTCTTTCATTCACGGAAGTGATAGCACCAGAAGACGGTGCATTACAAGCAACGATTGTTTATCAAACAACCACAGATACATCATTCCAAAATGGAACGGGAACTGTTTCTGCTGCATCTCCAACTACCACATCAGTAACTGCTGGTCTTTCCACAGTTCCAGTTGTTTATTACGGAACAGGAAATACTTATCCATCAGTCATTCAATCCATTCGAGTTACAAATATTTCCGATGGTTCCATTTATCCTGGTGGTGATTATTCAGTATCAGTAGGTATTGGTAACAGTGATACAATATTCTCTTGGTTGGCATATAATATGGTAATTCCAAAGAACTCTTCAATTGAACTTTGCGAAGCACCAAAGAGATTAGGTATCGGTCAATCAATTTTTGCAGTTGCTAATACTCCATATACAATCGAAATACAAATCGCAGGAAGACAAAAAACCTCTTAATTTATGAGTATTCTTATATCATTACCTTGTTATGGTGGATTGGTCAATGAAAAAACCACAACATCACTTTTCAATCTTGGCAAACTTTTAGTTCGTAATAATATAGACCACGGCATTATGACTGTCGCAAATGAGTCATTGATTACTCACGGACGATCAAGAATTGCTAATTTCTTTATGAATAATACAGAGTTTGAGTATCTGTTCTGTTTGGATGCGGATGTTGCATTTTCACCAGAAGATATGTTGAAGTTGTATTCATATCAAAAACCAATTGTGTCTGCATCCTATCCAATGAAGACACTACCAATTCGACACTGTTATGAACTTTACAATCCTGTGAAGTTATGTGGAAATCTGGTTAAGATTGGTGGAATTGGTATGGGTTTTGTATTGATTCATAGAAGTGTCTTTGAGAAACTAAATAAGCATTATAGTGAACTAAAGTATTTTCCAGGATTGAATAATTCAAACTATCCAATTACTGAAAAAGAATATCATAATTCATATCACTACTTTGCCGAAATGAATAAGGAAGGAAAATACTTGGGAGAAGATATGAGTTTCTTTCATCGTGTAAGTGATATTGGTTATGATGTTTGGATGGATACAAGTATAGAATTACAGCACATCGGTTCTCACGTATTCGGTAAGTAAAATGGCAATTGGAGTATTTGGTCTACAAGTTGCTTATAAACTGAAGAGACTTGAGGTGATGAGTACTCAAAATACTCACGGTTGGTTTGGTGGTGGTCTTGTTGGATCACCAACAGCAACAGTAAAACGTATAGATTTCTCTAATGATACTTCATCAGTATCACCAAGAGGACCATTAAGTACAGCAAGAACTACTTTAGCAGCAACAGGAAACTCTAACTATGGTTGGTTTGGTGGTGGTGGTGCTCCAGGATTTGTAGTTCATTCAGCAGTAGATCGTATAGATTTCTCGAATGATTCTGCAACAGCATCACCAAGAGGACCATTAAGTTTAGCAAGAGGTAGACTGGCAGCAACAGGAAACTCTAACTATGGTTGGTTTGGTGGTGGTGCGTATCCCCCATCAACACCAGCAATAATATATTCAACAGTAGACCGTATAGATTTCTCGAATGATAATGCAACAGCATCACCCAGAGGTCCATTATTTCAAGCAAGAAATTATTTAACAGCAACAGGAAATTCTAATTATGGTTGGTTTGGTGGTGGATATCTTCCAGCACCAGCACTACCAGTATCAACAGTAGATCGTATAGATTTCTCGAATGATTCTACATCAGCATCACCCAGAGGTCCATTAGGAACAGGCGCAAGACATAGATTTGCAGCAACGGGAAACTCTAACTATGGTTGGTTTGGTGCTGGTATTAGTCCAGGAGTAGGATCAACAGTAGACCGTATAGATTTTTCGAATGATACTGGAACAGCATTGACAAGAGGTCCATTAAGTGCAATAAAATATAAACATGCAGCAACAGGAAACTCTAATTATGGTTGGTTTGGTGGTGGTACTAATCCTAGTGGATCAGTAACAATAGTAGACCGCATAGATTTCTAATGATTCTATATCAGCATCAACAAGAGGTTCATTTACAGCACAAGATGATTTAGCAGCAACATCAGGGCAAGCAAAAGGACCAGCAATCAAACTACAAAAAGCAGGGTCTTATGGTTGGTTTGGTGGTGGTGGACCATCACTTGCGGGGGGTGCAACTGCAACAGTAGATCGTATAGATTTTTCTAATGATTTGGCAACAGCATCACCAAGAGGTTCATTAAGCATAACAAAATCTCAAATATCAGCAACAGGAAACTCTAATTATGGTTGGTTTGGTAGTGGTATTACTACACCACCAACACCAGCAACGGTATCAACAGTAGACCGTATAGATTTTTCTAATGATTTGGCAACAGCATCAGTTAGAGGTATATTAAGTTCAACAAGATATGCTTTAGCAGCAACAGGAAACTCTAACTATGGTTGGTTTGGTGGTGGTATTGGACCAGTTCCATCGGCAATAGTGGACCGTATCAATTTCTCAAATGATTCTGTAACAGCATCTCCAAGAGGTTCATTAACTCAAACAAGATTTGGATTAGCAGCAACAGGAAATTCTAACTATGGTTGGTTTGGTGGTGGTAGAGGTGGTTCTCCAATAGCAACAGTACCAACAGTAGATCGTATAGATTTCTCAAATGATTCTTCATCAGCATCACCAAGAAGTTCATTAAGTTCAGCAAGATATTATTTAGCAGCAACAGGAAACTCTAACTATGGTTGGTTTGGTGGTGGTGGTATTCCAGCAAAAGCAACAGTGGACCGTATAGATTTCTCTAATGATTCTACATCAGTATCAATTAGAGGTCCATTAAGTTCAACAAGATATTATTTATCAGCAACAGGAAACTCTAATTATGGTTGGTTTGGTGCAGGTCTTTCACCAACACAAGTATCAACAGCAGATCGTATAAACTTTTCAAATGATTCTGTGTCAGCATCAATTAGAGGATTACTTGGTTCAAAAACCTTCTTTTATGGAGCAACCTCCAACACCACCAGATAAATATTCACAACTACATGATTACTAATGAAGCAGAACATTATTATTGTTGATAATTTCTATGAGAATCCATATGAAGTTCGTCAATATGCCCTAAATCTT
>Ga0214917_10004791_pt1 | contig 14831 bp, 17 predicted proteins | sample LL_1208_BB_MetaG_FD_177983 | JGI IMG/M metagenome (GOLD analysis project Ga0214917, IMG submission 177983) | Freshwater microbial communities from Lake Lanier, Atlanta, Georgia, United States - LL_1208_BB | ecosystem: Environmental > Aquatic > Freshwater > Lake | place: USA: Georgia | collected... | reverse complement strand
GATCGAGGCACTAATGCATATGGTCCACCAATTTTATCTGCTACACCCGCTGCCCTTAGCACAGCGTAATTACTTGATTGATCTTTAACCTCAACCTCTAACATAAATTTCATATTCTCTAAATACTCAATTAAGGGTGCAACTCTTTCTGCCTCAGTGTGAATCCAGGTAATCTGGCCATCATCTACTAAAAATAGTTGCTCAACTATGTGGCCTTGCGCATCTAAAATTAAGGCATCTACCCAATAGCCTGTTGGTAATTTTTCTAAGTGTTGGGTAGTTAATGCATGTAACCAGGAAAGTCGATCTTTGCCTGAAATTGAGATTACCGCCCGATGAGATAGATCAGCCCAGCCATTGCCAGCTACTAACTCTTTTTGCTCCTTATTTGGCTCACCAAAGTGCCAGATCGCACCGTTATCCGGACCTGCCTCGATTAATACTGCGCTCATATTAATTACTACTTAATTTATTTCTTTTTTCAGCAAGATCTGCGCACTTGGCGCATAAGCCATAGATTGCAAAGTGGGTAACATCGGTTTTAAAACCGTAATCATCACTTAGAGTATTAACAAAATTAGCTGCTGCCTCAATTGGTGCATCTCCGATTTCTCCACAATCTGAGCAAACTAAATGTAGATGGGTTAACTCCTCTGCGGCGTGATAGGTAGCACCACCATGGCCAAGATGTGTGTGCAGTACTAAACCAACATTTTCTAATGTTTCAAGGTTGCGATAAACAGTTGAAAGATTAATCCCAGGATGAGTCTGTCTGACTTTTTCTGCTACCTCCTCCGGTGTTGCATGGCCAAGAGCTCTAACTGCAGCCAGCACTAATTCACGTTGTGGGGTAAGGCGTAAGCCCTTTTGATGTAACTCATGTTTACTAGCCATTAGGGGATTAAGTCTAATGGCTATCTGGTAATTACTTAATTTAGGCTTATCTTTTTAGAAAATCTGGCACGAACTCTCACCAAGATTAAATACATCTGACATCCTAGGCAAAAACCAAAGGCAGCATTTAAAAAGGCGGCAGCTAATGCAAAACTAGTAGCAGTTAAAAAGAGCGGCGTATTTCCAGTAACGCCGCCAAGTAATGCTACAAATGCAAAGAGTGCGCCAATTAATTGGGCAAATCTAGGAGCAGCCTCATTCTCACTAGGTACAGGACCTGATAGCCGCGGTTGAATTAAGTTGCGATAAATGATGCCATAGATTGATCTTCTAAGGCCAAAGAGAACTGCAGATAAAAAGACGGCAAATTGAAATCCAATTAGGTAATTAGACTCAGTAATTAAAGCAAGTGCTAAAACAGTGGTGGTAATACCAGCTGAGTACCTAGGTCCTCTAGCATCGATTAAAACCACATTCTTATTACTATCTGTAACAGTTGACACTTTTATTTCTCCTTTTAAAGTAAATTGGTTTTTAAAAAAAAATTAATTATTTATATAAATTAATTACTAAACCAACACATACAACCCTTAGCGCGGGCGTAATCAATAACGCGGCGCTTTGTAAAAAATACTGGTTGTATAGAGAACATGGTTCATATTTTAGAGCAAATAAGTAGATACTTCTTGCAAGTATTTTGCAATACTATTAGTTCAATCTACGAGTTAAAGTGAGGCGATCACCTTGATAAGTTGATCACGTTTAGGCGCTCCAGTGGCCCTGGCAATCTCAAAGCCATGTTTGTCTAAAAATAAGGTGGTTGGGGTAGATCTAATATCAACTCTTCTTACTAAATCTAAATTACTTTCAGCATCCACCTCATGATATGTAATATCTGATTGATCTTTGACCACATCAGAGATTAAAGCTTTTGCCGCTCGGCAGGATGAGCAGAAGGAGGTTGAGAATTGCACAATTGTTGCCCGTTCCCCATAGCTACCACCCACCTCAGATGGGGATAGGCGCAGGCGCTTTTTGCGCTTAATCACACCACTTCGCCTTTGAAAGTAAATGCCAACTCCTGTTGCAAGAATGAGCACAAAAGCAAGTAGTAGCAAAGAATTCATAAGTGTATTCTTAGCACTCTTATGGCAAAAATTCTAATGCTGACAAACTCAATGGGGGCAAGTGCTGATGTGCTGCCCGCACTTGCGCTATTACAGCATGATGTTCGAATACTGCCAGCTGAAGTATCAGTATTAATTGATGCACCAACTGTTGATTGTATTTTTGTTGATGCAAGGCGTGATCTGCCAAATACCAAAGCATTTACTAAATTAATTACTACAACTGGAGTTTCTACTCCAATAGTGGTTATTACCACCGAAGGTGGCTTATCAGCTGTTAATGCTGATTGGCAGATTGCAGATGTAATTTTAGATACCGCAGGCCCAGCCGAAGTTGATGCTCGAATTAGAATTGTAATTGGCAAAGATGCGCTAGTGCAGTTAGCAAAAAACCCAGCTCTTAAAGAGATTAGAAGTGGTGAGGTAGTAATTGATGAGGACTCCTATACTGCCAAGATAAAGGGGCGCACCTTAGATCTAACCTTTAAAGAGTTTGAGTTATTAAAGTATCTAACCCAACATCCAGGTAGAGTATTTTCTAGATCTCAATTACTTCAAGAGATCTGGGGTTATGACTACTTTGGTGGCACTAGAACAGTTGATGTTCACATTAGACGCCTTCGCTCAAAGCTAGGACCAGAGTTTGAGGCAATTATAGATACAGTTAGAAATGTTGGTTATAGATTCTCATCAAATAATACTGCCAGTAGCAATCAAAGTACTGCAGATCTAAGTTAGTGGTAGTAAATCTCATAGAGTTTATAGGCACTCTGCTATGAGCGTGCAACATCTTGCAACATTACAAGCAGATCAGCGCCAGCAGGTATTAGATTTAATTCAGCGATCTACCATATTTGATAACTCACCGCCTATTGCAGAGAACATTCTGCTTCACCTTCGCCATGGTGGTGATAAATCAGATTCACATTTAGTAGTTAAGGAAAAATCTAAAGTAATTGGGTATGCCCACCTTGATCAAACCGATCTAGTTGCTGGGCCATCAGTAGAGTTAGTAGTAGATCCAGATCATCGAAGCTTTGGTATTGGTAAGCAGTTGTTAAGTAAGGCAGTTGAAATATGTGGGCAAAATTTGCAGCTATGGGTGCATGGAGAAAATGAGGCAGCAGCAGCTCTTGCTACCTCATTTAATTTTGAAAAGATCAGAACCGTATTACAGATGCAAAAACAGTTAACTGATATTGAAAAAGTGCCTGATATAGATCCAAAAATAATTATCAGAAGCTTTCTACCGGGTCTAGATAGTAATGATTGGCTAACACTTAATAACAAGGTATTTAAAGATCACCCAGAGCAATCAGATTGGCAATTATCTGATCTAAATCATCGATTAGGTGAGGAGTGGTTTAATGAAAAAGGTTTTTTTGTAGCATCCTTAAATAATCAGATGATTGGCTCAACCTGGACCAAAATCCATGGGGCACTAACCCATGATTATGGCGGCTTTCATGATCATCCAGCAATCGGTGAGATATATATAACTGCTGTAGATCCAGCTTACTCAAGGGGTGGATTAGGTAGGGCGCTAACAATTACTGCACTTAATTACTTAAAGTATCAAGGATTAACAGATGCAATGTTATATGTTGATTTTGATAATACAAGAGCGCTTAAGCTTTATAACTCACTAGGTTTTTCTGAGAGTGGTAAAGATATTTTATATAGATTAAAAAATTTAATACTTTAGTAATCTTCACTAAATGTAATCAAAGTTTCTATATAGGTATCACCTTGTATGCCAAGGTTTTGAGCATCAGGGGGTGCGGTAACTGGCTCAAAGCAAATACCCTCTTCATCTTGTGAATAAAGCATGAAATATGGTGAATCAAACTCCATGGTGATCCGTGCTGCCCCTGGCCAGAGGATCTGCGGTGTGCCAATAACTTCAGTAAATGTGTCATCCCAGGGTGGTGGAGTTGGTGAAATTAATTCTCCAGTTGGTAAATAATCATCACCCCTTTTAAACATCTTGTTAGCATTAAATATTATCTCTGCCGCCTCTCCCTTACCAATATTTCTAGCAAACCATGGGTGAAAACCTAAGGTAACGGGTAGATCAGATCCATTTGCCTCATAATCTAAAGACCACCTGAGTGCGTTATCTAATATTTCATAACGCTGTGTAACAGAAGCTCCATCAAATGGTGATGGTAGCTCTAGATACTGCGCACCATTTCCAAGATCCTCCCAGGAGGATGTTGCACCATAACCAATTAAGGCATGTGGTGGATCATAATTATTTGGTAGCTGGTACTTATTACCCTTTGAATCCCTAATAATTGCATCTCTAATGCGGCCAGCAAAGGGAACCATAGAAAACCACCCCCAAGTAAGGCTTTGACCTCTAAAGGGCACTACAAACTGCATATTCCGCCATTGCACAGAGGCAAGCCGTGCTCCTTGATCTAAATCAATTGCAATTGATATCTGATCGCCATCAATATTTAGCATCTCCTTTTATATCTCATCTCTACCAGGAGGTAGTGCGCCAGTTCTAGAAACTGTAATAGCTGCTGCCTTAGCCGCACGATCTAACATGGAAGCTAATCGATCTTTAACTAACTTATCTAACCCATCTTCAATTATTGCCTCTACCAATATCGCACCTACAGTATCGCCAGCACCGACTGTATCTGTTACAACTACCTTTTTAGCATCCACACTTATCTTTTCATTTTTTCGATATCCAGCTAATCCTTTATCACCAAATGTGACTACAACAAGCTCTGGCCCCATTGCTAGCCACCTCCTAGTAACGTTATCAATATCCTCTCCTGGATAAAGCCAGTAAATATCATCATCACTAACCTTTACAGCACTTGAGATTCCAACCCATCTTTCAACCTGCTTTACATACTCAATTCGATTATCCATAACTGCAGGTCTTATATTTGGATCAAAGACCACAGGTGCCACCATTGCTACCTTGCTAGCCCACTCAAAAAGAATTGATGCTGCTGGCTCTATAGCTGTTACTAATGTGCCGATATGTAATAAAGATGGTTTACGAATTGATGCATCCGGTAACCATAAGTGAGAAAAATCAAAGGTAGCAGTGCCCTCAATTACAAACTCATACGTTGCTCCCCCATGGGAGTTAAGTGAGACTATTGCTAAGCAGGTTGGTTTATCTGAAAACTTAACAAAGTCTAATAGGACACCGTCTTTGTGTAATTGCTTAATTGCCATCTGACCATACTTATCAGTTGAAATACCATCTATAAATTGATTAGCTATACCTAATTTGGCAAGTGCTTTTGCAGTATTGGCTGGGCCTCCACCAACTACTGCTTTGCGCTCTGTTCCATCAGGAATTAAATCTATTAAAACCTCACCACATACCCAAACCTGATTACTCAATGTCGCTAACCTATACGAGCCAAGTACTGAGTTAATACCTCAACTCCAAATAGGTGATCCTCGACCTGTGGCAAACCACTAATCAATAATGCTCCAACAAATCCTTCTTTTTTTGAAATCAAAGGTAAGCCTCCACCATGGATCGCATAATCAATTTCTGAAACATTGTTTATTTCAAACCAATTCATCTTACTCTCAACTGCGTTTACCATTTCATAAAGAGTTGAATGTTGTTTCAATTTCACAACTCTTGCCTTTCGATCTAGCCATTTTTGGCTCTCCATACTTGATCCTGGTAATGATACGTGGTAGACCATCCAGTCCATAAGTTTTATCTCAACTGCGATCGGTAATTTTTTAATCTGCCCAAGTGATTTAGCAATATCACCAATGTCCATTGCGCTGGAATGATCTAATGATGGTAGAATTAGGGCACGTTCTTCATTTAGCAGCTGACTGGAAGTAAACCCAAAAGTTGTTTCCATTGGGCAACTATATGTGAAAAGTCTAAAAATAAAAAACATAATCAGACTCAATTAAGTTAGATGCTCGATTTAGACTACACTTAAAGGGTGAGAGTTTTAATAACTGGGGGAGCAGGGTTTATTGGGTCACACTTATGCGATGCCCTGGTATCTGAAGGTAAAGAAGTTACAATCTTAGATAACCTTAGCTCAGGATCTAAAAAAAATATTGAACACCTTGAAGGTAAAATTAAATTAATTCAAGGGGATATAAGAGATCAAAAACTTGTTGATTCACTCGTTGCAGAAAACAACCTTATTTTACATATGGCTGCGGCCGTTGGAGTTGATAAAATCTTAGAAAAACCAATAGAGTCTGTATCGACTAATTTTTATGGCTCAGAAATTGTTCTTAAATCTGCAGTTAAATACGATAAACGATTAATTATTGCAAGTACCTCTGAGATTTACGGTAAAAATCTAAATCAAACCCTAAAGGAAACCGATGATCGGATTATTGGCACACCACAAAAACTAAGGTGGTCATACTCTGATGCCAAAGCACTTGAAGAAGCAGTAGCTCATTCCTTGTATTTAACTAGAAAACTCAGAGTTACAACTGTAAGATTTTTCAATACTGTCGGCCCACGACAAACCGGAGAGTATGGAATGGTGATTCCAAGGTTTGTTAAAGCTGCTGTTGAGAACAAGCCATTACAAGTTTTTGGGGATGGTTCACAATCTAGAGTTTTTTGTCACGTTCAGGACACAGTGAGAGCTGTATTACTTTTAGCAGAAAACGAGAAATCAATTGGAGAGGTATTTAATATTGGTGGTAAAGGCGAGATAACGATTTTAGACCTCGCAAAAATGATTATTAACCAAATAAATTCAAAATCTGAAATAACTTTTAAAAATTATATAAATGCCTATGCTGTTGGCTTCGAGGATATGGCAAGGAGAGTCCCTGATATAACCAAAATCACGAATGCTATCGGATGGAACCCAAAAATTGACTTAAATCAAATTATTGAAGATGTCATGTTTGATTTCAAAAACAAGTAATTGAAAGAATTAAAAGGTTCCAAGATTTACAGTTTTCTACAACTACTTAATGGAGGTTTCTAAAAAATTAGGAATTAACCAATAAATATTTATCTATGTGAAAACTATCAATTTAGTACTAGTCTAGAAAAAATTGTAAATCATTTATACCTTTATCATCTATATATAAATCTCCTGATGGTTTTCCCATGAACAATAAATGATACTTGACTCCCCATTCTTCAAGTTGTTTTCTTGTGAATTCTTCCCACTTCATTATCGCCAATTGAGAATCATTATCGGAACTTCCCATTCCTCTTGCTGTAGACAATATAATTTGTGAACCTTCATCGAATAAATTATTTATTTTATTAATACGAATCAAGTTTGGTGTTGCTGACTGATAATCACCATTTGTATTTGAGCATATTGTTCCATCAATATCAAAAACGTAAATCATCATAATTCTCGATTTTAATTATTCTGTAAATAGTTTAGATACTCTTTGATAGCTTTACTTAGCGAATACTCGGGACTCCAATTAGGCATCCACTTTTTCTTATCACCGCAAGTATAGAATTGGTAACCTTTCGGTATACAACTTTCAGATGAGTATCCGAAATCAATATTTGCTGAAATAAGCAATTGTTCAAATGTAGAAGATACTCCAGTGCTCACCTCATAGAACTTTTTATCTAAAACCTCATAATTTTCGCTGGCAAAAATATTGGCCGAAACAACGTCCTTAATGTAGATAAAATCTCTGGTAGGATTTTTTGGAAATAGTAATACCTTTTCTTTTTTGATGCTTTTTGCGTAGGCTTGACATAAAAATGAGGCCATGTTTCCTTTGTTCTCCTCTCCAGGTCCGAAAACATTAAAATACCGTAGGGCAATTGCGCCATTCTTAACTACATAATCCTCCGCTGCATACTTACTCCATCCATATAAATTTGATGGATATCTACCGCTATCTCCATAATTTGCAGCCGAGCTAGAATAAATTAACTTTTTTGAATTTTCATAGGTCCAATTTGATATAACCTTTGAAAACTCATAGTTACGTACAAACATAATTTGAGAATCTTTTTCTAAAGTGTTAGAGCAAGCACCCACATGAAATATAACACTCGGCTGAATTAGATTTAGCTCTTCTAAAAGTAATTCAATCCAATTTTCTTTTTCAAATATTTCAGCTTCAATTCCTTCAACTTCCTCGCCTTTGGCTTGAAGGTAAGAAAACAATTCACTTCCTATGAACCCTCTATGCCCTGTAATCAAATACTTATTCATATTATTGCAACTCCTCTGGATTTCACAACTCTGGAGGCTGATTCGTTTGCAATTGAAATTGCATTATTAATATCTCTAGTTCTTAGGAATTCAATTACAAGTGCAGCCATAAAACTATCCCCAGCGCCAGATGTGTCCTTTACCTCAATTGACTCGACTGGAAAATTAATTCCTCTGAAATCACAACCAAAAGAACCTCTAGTTCGTATTATTTTTGAAAGTAAAATATCGTTTAAGTATTTTTCAGAATTTCTGAATTCAAAATCATTTATTTTTATAAAGGTTGCTTTTTGGGCCCAAGATTTTACAATTTTCTTTGTATCTAAGAATACCATATCGTGCCTGCTGCAAATATCATCAATAGCCTCTTCAGAAATAAATCCCTTATTGTAATCTGATATTACAATCGCATCAACGTTATAGTTAATCTTCGACATATCTAATGGTTTGATTTCGTGAGGTGAATCAATTCTTATAAACATATGATTGCTTTCCTGGTGAATATATCTGGTTTTAGTTACATCCTCCCAGTTTAAATTTGTCAGCAATTCACAATCCGTAATTTTTGATAATATATTCCTATGAACATTTGCTGCCATTCCAGGATTTTCAGTGGTACTTACTGTTTGTAAAATTGGTACCGGTACATCTGGAGCAAGCCTCTTTGCATCGCAGTAAACAAAGATATCGCGACAACTTTCACCTATAATTAAGATTCTAGCCATCTAGTAAAGTGACTTTCTTTCAACAACTATTACAGGGCTCTTAGTTTGATAGGCTCGGCGAAAAGCGTTAAGTACTTGCATACCATTACTAGGATCCAAAACTGGGAACTCTACTCCCGACTTTAGCAATTTAGTAAAGTCTTGAGAATGTGTTATTCCTGAATAAAAAGGACCCGAGTCTGCGGTGACAGCCCTAATTAAAATTGGAACTTTGAATTCACCGTGAGATATTCTCTCAATTTTATCTATGTGATTAATTAAGGCATCCATAGCACCAAGCATGAAGTCATGTCTTTCAAAATAGACCACTGGATAAAAACCTTCTAAGGACATACCGATACCTAATCCAGTCATTAAATTTTCTGCAACCGGAGTTTCAAGTTTCTGTTCAGGTGAAACAGACTTAAGAGTACCCATTGCATCACCACGAACTACGTTGTAACCGATAAAGATTGCGCCTGCATTCCCCAATTCCTCCATTGCCGTAACTACTGCGTCTTTATATGAAATATTTGACGTGCCTGTTTCTTCAGATATAGAAATGCTTGTCTTAGCTATTGAAGGAAAATACTCTTCATCAGTTTTCTTAATTGCTTTAGATAAATCTATAGTTCCTGCTTTACGTGCATGGGGATAGGTAATTTTATATTTATACTTAAATACACTTGGAGAGTGCCAATCATAGTCAGCTTTGGATCCCCAACGTTCCTGATTGCTCGCTTCTACTGATCGATTATTGTTCTCAATAATAAACTTGCAGGGAAGATCCCAGCCATCAACATATCTTATTGCTTCATACAAATGTCCATTATCTTCAGTTCCATCACCTACGAAGCACCACACTTTTTGTTTTGAACCTTTTCTCTTCAATGCCCAAGCTATGCCTGCAGCAATTGCCGGCGTTCCCCCAATAATCGCAGAGCAAAAGAAATTTCTTTTGCGATCATAAATGAACATACTTCTACCATTTAATATTTTTTCTTCTAGGGTTTCAGGTGGTATCCCGTGTAATAAAGCATGATAATGATTTCTGTGATTCGAAATCACATAATCATCCTCAGCGACATCTTTGAAAATTTCAATAAGTTGATCTTCATTTCCGCCTGATAAATGAAAAAGGAATGGGAGTTTGTTATCTAGGTATAAGTCACCTATGTGATTTTCAAATTCTATTAGTTCTTGCTTAGTCCATTTTTTTTTCATTCTCTTAGTTTCCAACTCTAATCAAAATTCTTCCGGCATTTCCTGACCTTAACGTAGCGAAACCTTTATTTACTTCTTCCAAACCATAACGATGAGTTATGAGATTTTCAATTGCCAATATTCCAGAATTATACAAATTAATATAACGTGGAATATCTTCAGTCGGGTGAGAGTTTCCTCCTTGAGTGGCCAACATCTTCAATCCATTTCCATTAAAAAATACTATTCCTCTGGGAATTTTTAATTCATCTGAAGGCTTTGGTTGCCCAATCAATATAATACGTCCTTCTTTACCTAATTTTTTCAATGAATCGGCAATTATTTCCGTAATGCCTGTTGTATCTATAATTAAATCAATACTGTCTTTAACATCATTAATTGATCCAAAAAATTCTGTTGCACCTTGTAATATTGATAAATTGCGCTTACTTTTTGAATTGTCAATGGCATAAATTTTTCCGGCCCCGCGAATCCTAGCCGCCGCTATAAGATTAAGTCCGATCCCTCCGCTTCCAATAATTGCTATAGATTCTCCGTATTTCAATTCGGAAAGTTTTTCTATTGTTGATAAGGCGGTCGACATCGAACACCCTAATAGTGCTGCAAATTCTGGATTTGTTTCAAATGGAATTCTTGTGAGCCTGTTCTCTGAAACAATGGACATTTCACTTAAGGTGTTTACTTTTCCGCTTGAAAATTCTTTGCCTTTCATTGAATAGTTCGGAAAATCAGATTCTATACCCACTCCAATTCTCCAATGCATTACTACTTTGTCGCCGCGTTTTACGCGAGTTACTCCTGGGCCCACTTCCTCAACAATCCCACATCCTTCATGACCCATCAAATGAGGTAAAAAATTGGCATTGCCTTTGAAACCTCTTATTTCATGCAATTGTGAACCGCAAATCCCACTAATTAAAATTTTTACTAGAACTTGTCCCGTTCTTAGTTCGGTCAGATCAACATCGGTGAGCACGAGCGGTTTGTTAAGTTCTACTAATACAGCTGCTTTCAAAATTAATCTCCTTTTATTAGCCTAATGCTGTCATCTTCAAAATGTTCAGTAGAAAATTCGAATAGTTCTGAATCCTCTACTGCAACCATTTGATGCCTAATGCCGGGAAGAATGTGCATACTCTCGCCAGGTAAAAGATGGGTTTCAATTGCCGTTCTCAGGCTATCATATCGGGACGTGTAAACTATTAGTTTTCCACTTTGTAAATAAAAGGTTTCAGTCTTTTTTTTGTGGTAGTGCCAAGAGCATTTCTTTCCCGAGTTAAAAACAAGCACCTTGCCACAATATAGATCGAAATTAATAATCCATTTTTCATAACCCCAACCTTTCTCGTGAATTTCTAATTGGTTTTTTTCTTCATCTTTCAATTAGATTTCCCCTTACCAATAATCTTGGAAATTAAATTAGTTGTAGAATAACCATCGAGAAAGTTGAAGGTAATTGCTTTATACAGGTCGCTCCCAACAATAGTTTCATTTTTGTAATCTCCGCCTTTAACAATTAAATCGGGTTTAATTGTTTTAATCAACTTGTAAGGAGTTTCCTCTTCAAAAATATACACATCTGAAACATATTTGATAGCCAAAAGCATCCTTTTTCTATCAGCCTCGCAATTAATCGGCCTATCAGGTCCTTTTATTTTTTTTACACTCAAATCACTATTCAGTCCAACAATTACCTTGCCTAGACTCGCACAATATTTCAGAAGTTCTACATGCCCAATATGTAGAACATCAAAGCAGCCATTCGTAAATATGACTTTAGATTGAGGCAACTGATGTTTCCTCTCATTATACTGTTTTCGTATTATAGTGGAAAGGTAGAAATAATCAGTAATGGTGGTCAAATTGCAAATCCTTGTAGTTATTTGAATGGCAATCAAAAAGGAATTATGTTTCTAATTTCCTCGACGATTGGAACTGGGAATCGATCCTGGCCTTAATTCATCAAACACTAAACCCTCGGTAAACGACTCTCTTAAGCACTTACAAACGGACTTCAGCAATATCAATTACACCCACGAAGATGATCCAACAACCCCACTTGAAGAAATGCTCGAGGCTTTCACCGAAATCATTAAGAGCGGAAAGGTTCGATGTATCGCCGCTTCAAATTACTCAGCTCCACGCTTTAAATTGGATTTCTTAAGGGCTCACAAAGTATGAGTATTATCTGATTTCACTTGTTATTGAATAGGTGAAAATGTGGCTAAATTGGACCTATCTAAATGTCAACCGACCAAAATTCCCGTACAGAGTATTTAAGAACATCCATTCATAGAAACCTCTTTACTTAATTCCTTTTAAAATTATTTCCTCAGTATGATACTGCTAACCAGTTAAAATGCTAAGTAAAAGTCCAGGAAGGGCTAGAACCCTCTCTCGATGAAAGGCTTCTATGCGAAATAGTTTAATAGTTATAACGCCACACCAGGGCTTAGGTGATCACCTAATATGTTTGGGTATTTATAGGTATTACTCAACACATTATAAGAAAGTATTGATATTAGTAAAAAAAAGTTATTATGCTGAATTATCAAATCTATTTAAGCACACTAGGAATGTAACCTTTATAAAAATTCCAGCCAAAAGAGGCTGGACTATAACAAGAATCATCCAATTTTTTTCGAAACTTTTCAGGATAAGGACTTTAGGTTTAGGAACTTATGGTGAGAATTTTTTTATTCCAAATATCAGATTTGATCATAACTTTTACCTCCAAGCTGGTGTTCCATTTGAAGAAAGGTGGAATAATTTTTTTTATGAAAGAGATTTAATAAAGGAGGAAAGATTATATTTAGAGTTAGATTGTCAAAGTCAAAAATATATTTTTCTGCATGAGGATGAGAGAAGAGGGATGATAATTGAGAGATCTCTAATTCCATCAGGTTTAAGAGTCATTAAAGTTTCCGTTAAGAGTACTGAATACAATTTAGTTGATTATCGAAAAGTTATTGAAAATGCTTCTGCAATTCATGTGATTGAAAGTGCTTTTGCGGCATTTATAGAGTGTTTGCCACTCAATGTGCCTTTATTTGCACATAGATATGCACGTCCCGAGGCTAAAAACGATTTTAGGCATGAATTTACGTATAAAAAACCTTGGAAAATTATTCATTAGTGATACTAAACTATTATGCAGGTTATGTAAATTATTTTACAAGAATTTTGGCCTGAAAAAATTTGTGGTTGATAAAATATTGAATAATTAAATGACAGAATTTTTTGATTCAGACAAATCAATACCAAATTTTGGGTGACTTTTAAAATTGGGTTACTGCATGATATAAATTGCAAAAAACTCCCTTGAACCATTCATTTACAATTAGACCATGCCAACTGACTTCATAGTCCTGTCTCCAAATTTTTTTAATTAAATCAGAAGTTGCAGATGGGCTTGATTTTGTTATTCTACTTTCTGTGAAATGCTTTTAGTTTTATTATTAAGTTTTTTGGGTTTACGAAAGTGCCTAGTAATAGTGGCCGCATTGCTGTTAGCTTGATATGAGAAATTAATTGAGGGGTATTTAATTCTAGTAGGAGTGCCGAAATAATTATTTAGAACCTAGTAAAACTGATTGTTATTCAAATAAGTTTAATATCTTAAATATTTTATCTAACTCATGAGGATGTACGTGACGTTGACTTTAAATGTTTTGCAAGATGGACGCCTGGTATATCCAAAATAAAGCAATCTAATGAGAGGTTGCCAGAAATTGATCTAAAGGTAGTTCTATGAGATGCAACTAATTTTAATCATAGGAATTTGGGCCAACCATAGTCATTAGAATTGGCTGAAAGGTCTAAAACTTTTATTGTAGATCTTTTCCAAACGCTTAAATCTATAATTTTGTGAGGAGTCACAATTAGACCTAAATCAACATTTGGGTCAACTTGGCTTGAATTTTCCTTATTCCATTCATTTACTAATGGGTCATGCCACTTAACTGATGCTCCCTTAGACCTTAATTCTGAAATTAGAATTAGGGCAGGTGATTCCCTTAAATCAGCCACATCAATTTTATATGAGATGCCAATCAATTGAATGTTTAAATTTAATAACGGTTTTCCAAGAAATTTACTTATACTTTCTACAACATGTCTAGCCATTGATAAGTTAGTTTCATTAGCCAATTCTATGAAATTTGCCCGAATGCCTACTTGGTTTGCAGCGTAACTCAAGTAGCTTGGGTCAACTGGAATGCAATGTCCTCCTACGCCTATGCTCGGATAAAATGGTATAAATCCAAAAGGTTTAGTAGCTGCAGCTGATATCGCATCATGTGTTGAAAAGCCTATTTTACTAGCAATTAAGGAAAATTCATTTGCAAGGGCAATATTTATTTGTCTAAATGTATTTTCGAATAATTTTGCGGCCTCGGCAATCTCAGGCTTTGATACAGTATGAATGTATGTACAAAAACTACTATAGAACTTAGTAGCCGAAATGGTTGCATTTTCTGTTAAACCACCAATAATTCTTGGAGTATTTTTCAAATTCCATTGAAGATTTGCTGGGTCAATCCTCTCTGGGGCAGATGCGTACTCAAAGTCTAGGCTGGATATTTTTTCGATTTTTGGCTTAATTACGTTTCGCAAAGTACCGGGAAAAGATGTACTCTCATTAACAATTAAAGCCTTATCAGTCATCACTTCTGCAATGCTAACTGCGGCAGATTCTACGAAAC
>Ga0214917_10004790_pt1 | contig 14833 bp, 14 predicted proteins | sample LL_1208_BB_MetaG_FD_177983 | JGI IMG/M metagenome (GOLD analysis project Ga0214917, IMG submission 177983) | Freshwater microbial communities from Lake Lanier, Atlanta, Georgia, United States - LL_1208_BB | ecosystem: Environmental > Aquatic > Freshwater > Lake | place: USA: Georgia | collected... | reverse complement strand
AGGGAAGAAGGAAGGGAAAGGGAAAGGGAAAGGGAAAAGAAGAAGAAGGAGAAGAGGAAGAAGGAAAAGGAAGACCTGCAATTTTTTTCAAGATTCCTGACAGTTAAGAAATCGAACGGCCAACCCGAATGGGCGCCACCCTGCCCTTCGGGTTAGGGTAATATCCCATTAACAACCCTCCAAACCACTCCCATCGCCGGCGCCACCCTGCCCTTCGGGTTAGGGTAATATCCCATTAACAACCCTCCAAACCACTCCCATCCTTCCCGGCTACCAGCCCTTTTACCCCCTAATAACGACCACCGCCTCCCTTTAACGCCGCCCGCGCCCCCGATTGAACCGGCATTGCCGGAATGCCTAACCCGGCAAACAGCGCCTGAGGAGGCGACCTTGGGAGCCACCGCAAGGCTCTGTTTGCAGGTTAGGCAGCCCGGCAATACAGGTGAAAGCGGGCAAAGGCGCCCCAAAAATTCAATGCAAAAAATCCCCCAAATAATGCCGCGGATCCAAGGCCAAAAGCTCCTTTTCCAACCCTGAATTCAATTGAAGGCTCCGCACAAAGGCTTGCAGCTCTTCCAAACCAACCGATTCGCCGGTACGCGAAAATTCCTTCAGCCTGTCGTAGGCATCAGCCAATCCTTCCCGACGCAATATCGTTTGAATGGCCTCCGCAATCACCTCGGGATGCCGATCCAAATCCTCCATAATGGCCTGGGCATTCAGCTTAATTTTTCCCAATCCCTTTTTTATCGACGACAGGGAAATCATAATATGAGAAAAGGGCACGCCAACGTTCCGCAGCACTGTGCTGTCGGTCAAATCGCGCTGCAAGCGGCTAACCGGAAGCTTTGTCGGGAAAAATTCCAGCATGGGTATGCTCCAAAGCAAATTCCCTTCCGCGTTTTCAAAATCTATTGGATTGACCTTGTGAGGCATAGCCGACGACCCTACCTCGTTTTTTCGGATTCGCTGCCGAAAATAATCCATGGAAATGTACTGCCAAACATCCCTGCAAAAATCAATCAGTATTACTGCAATCCGTTTCCAGGCATCAAAAAAAGCACCCAGCATGTCGTAGTGCTCCACCTGGGTGGTAAACCGTTGCCGATTTAAACCCAGGTGTTCCCGGCAAAAACGATCGGCAAAGGCAGGCCAATTTTGTTCGGGGTAGGCCGCATAATGGGCGTTAAAATTGCCCGTAGCTCCTCCAAATTTACACTGAAAATCAATGGATTGAAGCATTTTAGCCTGATTTTCAAGCCGTTCTACAAACACCATCCATTCCTTTCCCATTCGGGTTGGCGAGGCCGGCTGCCCATGGGTTCTGGCCAGCATGGGAACATCTTTAAACGCCTCGGCCTGTACCTTTAAATGCTGAATCACATCCTGCAGCAATGGCTCGCCCACTTCTTCCTGCCATTCTTTGATTGACAGTGGAATGGCGGTATTGTTGATGTCTTGCGAAGTCAGCCCAAAGTGAATGAATGCTTTGCTCTGCGGGGGCATGCCCATTTGGTCAAACACCTGTTGCATAAAGTATTCTACGGCCTTCACATCGTGGTTGGTCGTCAATTCAATTTCTTTCACCGCCAACACATCTTGGTCTTGAATCTTCAACAACCGTTCGCGCAGGGCTGCTTTTTGCTGACGCGCCAGAACCGGCAAACCGGGCAGTCCGGATTCGCAAAGGGCCAAAAAATATTCAATTTCTACCCGAATTCTATACTTAATCAGTGCATATTCAGAGAAATAGGCAGAGGCCGCCGCGGTAATTCCGGCATATCTGCCGTCAATCGGACTAATGGATTTCAGGGCATTCAGTGCACTCATTTGCAAACTATAAGGGACTAAGTTACGAAGGAAAAAGTTAGCACTTTGGATTTTTTTTGGGGGGCGCCTATCCCGCTTTCGCCTGTAGTCGGCTTGAGCAACCGGTCGGCAAGTCCGGCTGTGGTGGCTCCTGAAGTCGCCTCCTCGCCGGCTTGCCGAAGCCGGTTGCCCATCGCCGCCTGCCGGCTCAATCGGGGGCGCGGGCCTTCTGCTTCCTTGAACAACTTCCATTGTTCGGGCCAATCGAAAGAAAAGCGGCTTTGGGTTTTTAATTTACGGCAGTCTTGTACCTTTAGGGCAACAATGAAGGTGATTTTTGCAAATGTGTGGTTATGGGCAATGGCCGGGATTTTGGGGTCCGGGGTTTTGTCGGCTCAGGTTGGAGGCAGTTTTTCTTACGCCTTTTTGCAGTTGCCTCAATCGGCTCGAATTGAGGCATTGGGTGGAGTCAATGTTGCGATCATGGACAACGACCCGGGCATGGCCTTTCAAAATCCTGCCCTGTTAAATTCAAGCATGCATTTGCAGACTGCCATTGACTTCAATGCTTATTTTGCAAACATTGGTTATGGAACTTTTTCCCTGGCACACAAATTCAACAAAAGGGGAACCCTTTTTGGCGGAGTGCAGTATTTCGACTATGGCAGTTTCGTTCAAACCCTTGAAAATGGACAAATTTTAGGACAGCTCAGTGCCAACGACCAAGCCATTTATGTAGGTTATGCCCAGCCCATTTTAGACAGCATATTGCACGTTGGCGGACATTTTAAAGCCATTTTAAGTGCCTATGCCGGTTATACCAGCATTGGAGCCGCCGTAGATTTGGGTCTAAGTTACCAAAGCAAAAACAAAAGAACCACAATGGGTTTGGTGTTTAAAAACATGGGAAGCATGATTGACCCCTATACCACCAACAATTATGAACCCTTGCCTTTCCAAATCCAATTTGGTTTTGCCCACCGGCTTGAGCATCTTCCTTTGCGGCTAATGGTAAATCTGAACAATCTTCAGCGTCCCGACCTGAGTTTTTTAGACATAGAAAATCCCGTTAGCATAGACCCTTTAACCAACGACACCAGCATAAATCGAATTAGTTTGGGCGACAACATTTTAAGGCATTTTATTATTGCTGCCGAACTTATGCCCTTTAAACAGCGCTTGTTTTTTAGAATCAGCTATAATTTTTTGCGTGGGGGCGAGTTGAGTTCGATGCAATCGGATGCTGCCGCCGGCCTAAGTTGGGGGCTAGGCATTCGAATTTCTCATTTTACCTTTTCCTATTCAAGGGCCACTTACCATGCCGCGGGCTCTCCCAACCACCTGACCTTGCAAATCAACGCCGGAAAATTATTTGCCAAAAAGAAATTACCCGCCACCGATGTCCCCCGAACCGGAACTTAAACCCGAACAGCGAATCAACATTGCCATCGATGGCTATTCTTCCTGTGGAAAAAGCACTTTAGCAAAAGCATTGGCTAAAGAACTGCATTACAAGTATTTAGACACCGGATCCATGTACCGGGCGGTTGCCTTTTTTGCCTTAAGGCATAATTTGATTCATTCAGAGGGAGGCATAGATGCTGAAGGACTAATCCAATCTTTGCAAGGAATGCAGGTTGGTTTTGTTATTGATTCAGAAACGGGGGGTTCGCAGGTTTCATTGGCGGGCGAAGTCGTAGAGCCATTTATCCGAAACTTGACAATTGCCAGTCTGGCCAGTAAGGTAAGCCAAATCAGGCAGGTGCGCAATCACATGCAAATTTTGCAAAAACAAATGGCAAAAGAAAAAGGAGTGGTCATGGATGGACGGGACATTGGAACGGTAGTGATGCCTCAGGCAGAACTAAAAATTTTTATGACTGCCGATGCTCAGGTGCGGGCCTCGCGTCGTCAAAAAGAATTGCAAAATCAAGGCAAATTCGTAGATTTAAAAACCGTTTTAGACCAACAAATCTCCAGGGATTATGAGGATGTAAACCGTGCGGAAGATCCTCTGCGTAAAGCGGAAGATGCTCGTGAGTTGGACAACACCCATTTGGATGCAGAACAACAATTAACCTTGGCATTGGATTGGGTAAAGCAGGCCATCTTAAAGGGTTAAACCAATGAAATGATTGAAGTTGTTTATTTACAGCACAATGCCCCAATAAATAACTGTAGTTTACCTGTGCAATGCTAAGTGATTCAGTACTGATTGAAATTGCCCATAGGTATGCGGGGCCTGATTTTATTGAAGCCGACCCCATTTCAATTCCACATCAATTCACCAAAAAGGAAGACATCGAAATTTCAGGCTTTTGCACCGCACTAATCAGTTGGGGGAATCGGGCCGGCATTCTTCGTTCTGCACAAAGGTGGATGAACCTAATGTGGGACAGTCCTTATGAATTTGTGATGCAGGCTCAGGAATCAGACCTGCAAGCCCTAAATGGGTTTGTGCACCGCACCTTCAATGGAATCGATGCCAAATGGTTGGTGGTTCAATTGCGGAGTGCCTATCAAAACCAAGGGCTTGAAGCGTATTTTACCAATGCGATTCTAAATGAATCTGATTTTGGACAGGCTCTTCATGAATTCAAAAAACAATTTTTGGAAAGCCGGGATCCCGGCCGCAGTGGCAAGCATATTGCAGACCCTTTAAGGGGTTCGGCCGCAAAGCGGATTAACATGTTTTTACGGTGGATGGTAAGAAGCAGAACGAACGGGGTTGATTTTGGATTGTGGAACTCCATTCCGGCTAGCCGCCTTCACCTTCCCTTGGACATTCATTCCGGAACGGTTGCCCGGGAACTCGGATTGCTCACCCGAAAACAGAATGATTGGCAATCGGTGGTGGAACTAACTCAGCGGGCCGGGCAGATTTTACCTCAGGATCCCGCCTTTCTGGATTATGCCTTGTTTGGCATGGGCGTAGAGGCCAAATGGGGGAAAAAAAGAAATTAGTGTAGGCTGATTTTACCAACTAAGAAGGCCTGGAAGGATTTTTCGCCGCATGATTCCGGAAAGAAAAACAGACCCATCGCCTAGCAGCAGCCCCTTATCTACCATAGGAATAACCGGAAACCTTCCTTGCTTGGGCAAGGGAAATTGATTCCGTTCAGGCCGACCTGAAATGGGCAAGCTCCAAGTCAATACATTTGCTTTTCGAGGGTTGTCCATAAACTTCAGGTCCTTATCGGCAATAAATTCTTTGTTTTCAGCATTTTCCAGCCAGGCAAGTTTCAGGGTATCGTTCTTCATGGCCAATAGGCAGGACAAGAACATTCCATCGTCGTTTCGGCTTACTTGCCGTTTTGGCAGTTTCATGTTCCAAATCAAGCGATTTAAGGAATCCAATGCAAAGACAAATACATCGTTTCTATAATGGGTATAGGTACAGAATTGCTGAGCCGTTCGGTAATCGGTATAGCAATGTTCCGTATTGAGTCGATGTTCTGCAACCACAAATTTGCCGCCTTGTCGAGTAGGAAAAATTTGAAGTACCTCCACAAAAGCGGCTTCTTTGTCTGCACGGCTCTGAATTACGGCATCGGTTTGAAATTCCGGTACCAACTCAGGGTCAAAAGTCAAATCAATGGAATTAGGCCAAGGCTCTTTGGAATTTAATGGCAGGGATTGAAGCAGAATTCCTGAATGCACCGCCGATTTTTTTGAGGGAATTTCATAGGTCATGCTTAACCACACCCTTCCTTGGATGTTGCTCAGGGCGGCACCCATAATTTTGCGTTCGCCGTATTGAAGGGCTTGGCTTTTAAATTGCCCGGAACTGTCCTCAGACGAAAAAGTCAGAAGCTGAAAATAGCTATTGTCATTTCGGTTTGCAAAAAGATTGGTTTGGCGGGGCCTTATTTGAGTAAGCACCCAAACAGCGCCGGTTGCATCCAATTGTACTTCTTCAGGGCCCAGTTCATTCCGTTGGTAGGGCAATATTGCCTTATTGGTCCAATCCAAATTCAAATTGCTGTCTACCACCACCACCTCAACTTGCACTCCCAGCTGCTTTTCAGAGGAATTGGCCAGAAAAAGAGCCACCCTACCGTGTTCGGGATTAGGGATAAAGCGAACCGAAGGAGACTTTATTTTCGATTCAATTTGATCGTCTATGATAATTTGTGGCTTCCCTTCTTCCCTACCCTCTTCGTCCAGAGAATTAATGAGGGCTAAGGCTTGTTTTCGGTTGGGGTCATACCCGGTTTGAAACACCAAAAAGTGATTTTGCTGAAAGGCCATACCCGCAAAGCGAGGGCGGTAAAACCGGTACTTTTCCTGAATGGTTTTACCGTGGTGAAGTTCTAAGCTGCGCTCCACCTCCAAGGAATTTAGGTCAAAAACATCAAAGACAGCCTTGTGGTATCCTAAGGTGGGATATTTTAATCGAAGCCAGCCAACATTTTCGGTAGAAACCTGATAATAGTCGGCCAGTTTTTCGTTCCTGGAAAACCTCAAGCCCTGGCCCCAACGAACCGTTGGAGTCTGAGACCACACTTTTGGCAGAGCAAATACGCCAAAACAGAATATTAGGAAATATCTTCCCATGTACCATCTTCAGTTTGGTTGCTTTGTCCTGAATTGTGCCCGGGATTGGTGGGCAGTTTCGGAGCAAAGATTCCACCGATAAAAATCAGGATTCCGAAAAACAGAACAATCCCGGCCAGGGCAAAGGCAAAAAAGCGAGGATATTTAAAGATAAACAGAGCCAATAAAATCATAAACAAGCCGGATGAAAGCATCCAGCGCTTTGCAATTGCCCCGCCTATCACTCGAATTCTCATGATTTTGGCTTCATGTTAAAGTTGTCTACCTTACGGAAAACAGCCTCGAGGGGTTTGCCACGCAAACGAGAGGATACATCGCCTTTTTCCACCGCCTCTTTAATCAAAGGAAGGACCGCGGCATAGGCCTTGAGTGTATATTCTATGTCTTCTAAGGAATGGGCGGCCATCATATTGTGGTTTCCTTGCCACAACACCCCTCTGCGGATCATTTCTTGTTGAAAATACGCTTTAACTTCCAGGGCATTTCCTACTGCGGCTTCCAATACAACGGTAGTTCTGCAGGGGAAACCCTTGCATTTGGTTAGATGCTGCATGCCCAAAGATTCGCAAAGTGCATTGTATCCATCCATCAAAGTTTTTCCTTTTGCGGCCAAATCGGCAGGAACATTCAACCGTTCAAGTTCGTCTAAGGTGGCCATGGTTGCGGCCAAAGAAAGGGCTTCACCTCCAAAAGTGGTAAAGAAGAAAACATCTGAATTAAAATGCTCCATCACATCGCGTCGGCCGGTTAAAAAGGCGATGGGCATTCCATTGGCTACGGCCTTTGAATAAACGGCCAAATCAGGTTTTATTCCAAAGTATTCTTGAGCCCCACCCAAAGCCAGCCTAAAACCGCTCCACATCTCATCGAAAATGAGCAAAGTCCCATTTTCTTTGCAAAGGCGTGCTACTTCGTGCAGGTAACCTTCAGCGGGGGGGTCAAAAACAAAAGGTTCTAAAATCACAGCGGCCACCGTGGAATCCAATGAGGATTTCAGGGATTCAATGTTGTTGTAATCAAAGGTATTGGTCAGTTCAGCAATCGAGTTGGGTATTCCTTTTGCTCTGGAAGTAATGGAAATATACCAATCGTGCCAGCCATGGTAACCACAGCACAGGATTTTATTTCGCCCGGTATGGGCTCTGGCGATGCGAACAGCGGCCGAGCATACATCGGCGCCCGATTTACTGATGCGAATGGATTCTGCGTTGGGAATAATTTGGTGCAGGCGTTCCGCCACCAAATACTCCAATTCGTGCATCAAAGAAAAAGTAATGCCATCGGCCAATTGATTAAGGATGGCTTGATCTACGGCAGGCCAGCAATAACCCAGGGAAAGTGGGCCAATGGCGGCGTTCCAGTCAAGGTATTCATTGCCGTCCACATCCCAAACCCGAGAACCTTTGCCCCGTTTCAAATAAATGGGAGCCGCTCCCAGGGAATATTGCCCGGGTCCCTTGGCCATGGTTTGAGTAACCGGCGGCATGATTTCTTTGGCCCGTTCGAATAATTCCAATGAGGCAGCAATGTTTGGGTAATCTTGGTTTAAGTTTAGGGTATTTGCCATTTGTCATGCTGTTTTGAAGAGCTTTATAATGCAACGGTTCATCAAAGGAACAAAAAAGGATATGAAAGAAATGAATTGCGGTGTCAGGTAAATGGAAAAGATGAAAGAATTTGAGGGCTAGGCCTTTCCTTTTCTACGGTTCAATTCGTCGCGAACCCTTGATGCCTCCTCGTATTCTTCGATGTCTAAAAGGTATTGAAGACGTTTTTGGAGCACATCTTCGCTAAGTTCGGCAAGGGTGTCGTCGATGCGTTCGTAATCCGGGTCGGTTTCCGGATCGGTAGTAATGACATCGTCTTCATTGATTCGAATGCCGGAATCCTCCAAAATCTTTTCATAAATAAAAATAGGACAACCAAATCGAACAGCAAGGGCGACGGCGTCGCTGGTTCTAGAATCAATGGAAATTTCGCGGCCTGATTCATCTGCACAAAATAAGGTGGCATGGAAAACTGCTTCACGCAATTCATGGATCAAAATTTGAGTCATTTTTACTCCGAATTCTTGAGCGAAGGTTTTAAATAAATCATGGGTCACGGGGCGAAGGGGAACCATGTTTTCCAATCCAATTGCAATGGCCTGAGCTTCGGAACTTCCGATAATAATCGGAAGGCGGCGGGTTCCACCCATTTCACCCAGAACCAAAACATAGGCTCCTGACTGCGTTTGACTGTATTGAAGTCCAACAATTTCTAGGGCTATCTTCTTCATAATCTGCCTTAAATAGCCTTAGGCTTGTTCTGCCTTAAATTTCTTAATGGCCTCAGTCAACTTAGGAAGTACCTCAAAGGCATCGCCAATCACGCCATAATCGGCGGCTTTGAAAAAGGGGGCTTCGGCGTCAGAATTGATAACCACAATGGTTTTAGAGCTGTTTACCCCAGCCAGGTGTTGAATTGCCCCGCTGATTCCGGCGGCGATGTATAAGTTCGGCCGGATGGTAATGCCCGTTTGCCCTACATGTTCGTGGTGAGGCCTCCAACCAATATCAGAAACGGGACGGGAACAAGCTGTGGCGGCGCCCAATTCTTTGGCCAATTCTTCAATTAAACCCCAGTTTTCCGGCCCCTTTAAACCTCGGCCTCCTGATACAACCCTTTCTGCCTCAGGCAAAGGAATGTCGGAAGCATTTTTATGTGTTGCAATTACCTTTACTTTGGAAACAGGAAGGTCGGTTGGAGTCCAATTTTCTACCATTGCGGTACCTGAATTTCGTTCTGCCGGAATGGAATTGGGGGTTAAAGCAACCACCCAAATAGAAGTCAATACTTTGACTTTGGCCAAAGCTTTGCCGGAGTAAGACTTAACCGGGAACAAATTCCCAATGGGTAGTCCAGAGGTGCCGGCCACCAATCCTGCCTTTAATTTTGCGGCAGCCACGGGTGCCACGGCCTTTCCGCTGTGGTCAAAAGCCACAATTAAAGCATCGCTTTGGCAAAACTGAACGGCTTCGGCCAACAATTTACCAAACGTTAGTCCATCGAAACTGCTCAATTCGGGGGCATTGCAATGCAAAACCCGGTGGGCGCCAAAATTTCCCAACTGGGATAAATCTTCAGAGCAAGGTCCCAAAACCAAGGCAGTGACAGTTCCTCCGTCTGCCATTTTTCCGGCATAGGTCAACAATTCAGCGGCATTTTTCCGGGGTTTTCCCAGTTGCAAATCAACATATACAAGTACGTTCATAAAATACAATTAAAGGGCTTTGGCTTCTGAGTGCAACAGACGAACCAGTTCGTCCATGTTGTCGGGTTCAATCATTTTGCAGGCTCCTTTTTCCGCAGGCAAGGTAAATTCCAAATATTGAACGGTGGAATCAATGGGTTGGGGTTCTACAACCACAATTGGTTTGGTTCGAGCGGCCATAATTCCCCTCATGTTGGGTATGCGTTGTTCGGCCAGGCCTTTGGTGGCTGAAGCTACAAAAGGTCCCTGAACCTGAACTTCTTCCGTTCCGCCACCAATGTCACGCGACAGGGTAGCCAGGCCCGATTGAAAGGATAATTTTTCAATCAAAGGAATGTAGGGCAAATCCAGTTCGGCGGCAAGCATTCCACCCATAACGGAACCATTGTAATCAATGGTTTCTTTTCCAGTTAAAATAAAATCAAAAGACTGGCCTTTTACCCAGGCAGCAATTTGAGCGGCCACAGTGGCGGCACTGTCGGGCTGAATGTTAATGCGAAAAGCCTCATCGGCCCCGACGGCCAATGCTTTGCGAATAATGGACTCGTCTTCAGAAAGTCCTACCGTAACAATGCTTACTTTGCCCTGCCCTGCCGCCTCTTTCAATTCCAAGGCCCGCACCAAAGCGTACCACTCGTCCGAAGGATTAACAATCCAGGTAACGCCCGTACCGTCGAGTGCATCTGATCCGGGAGAAAACTTGATTTTTGTGGTTGTGTCAGGAGCTTTGGCAATACAGACTAAAATATTCATACGCCTCAATTATTAATTGCATGGCATTTATCATGCCCAACAAAAATACATAAATCTCGCTTTAATCTGTATTTTTGTTCCAGATAAAGAATTCTGAAAACATGCGTGAAATTCAATTCAGGGAAGCCCTTCGAGAAGCGATGACCGAGGAAATGCATAGAGATGCTTCCATTTACCTGATGGGCGAAGAGGTTGCAGAATACAATGGTGCCTACAAAGTAAGCCAAGGAATGTTGGAAGAATTTGGGTCAAAAAGGGTGATTGATACTCCAATCGCTGAACTGGGATTTGCCGGAATCAGCGTAGGGGCCGCCATGAATGGCCTAAGGCCCATTGTAGAGTTTATGACCTTTAATTTTTCTTTGGTGGCCATTGACCAAATCATCAATAATGCCGCGAAAATGTATCAAATGTCCGGAGGACAGGTTAATGTACCTATTGTGTTTAGAGGGCCAACCGGTTCAGCTGGGCAGTTGGCAGCCACCCATGGCCAATCTTTTGACAACTGGTATGCCAATTGTCCGGGATTAAAAGTGGTTGTTCCAAGCAATCCTGCCGATGCCAAAGGTCTTTTAAAAACTGCCATTCGCGACAACGACCCTGTTATATTTATGGAATCCGAGCAAATGTATGGGGATAAGGGACTGGTTTCGGAACAGGAATACTTAATTCCTTTAGGCCTTGCCCGAATTGACCGGGAAGGCTCCGATGTTACTTTGGTTTCTTATGGCAAAATGATGAAGCAGGTAGTTTTGGCGGCCGAAGAATTGGAGAAAGAAGGCATTTCGGCTGAGGTTATCGATTTGCGTTCCTTACGCCCCATTGATTATGCCTCGGTGGTACAATCTGTGAAAAAAACAAATCGACTGGTTTGCATCGAAGAGAGCTGGCCTTTGGGAAACATCATTACCGAATTAACATTCCATGTTCAGGAACATGCTTTTGATTATTTGGACGCTCCTGCCCTGCGGGTTACCGGAGCCGACACCCCACTTCCCTATGCACCTACCCTGGTAGATGCATTTCTCCCCAATGCCGACCGAATTGTTCGGGCTGCCAAACGGGTGATGTATCGGAACTAGACATCCCGCATACCACTCTATGGCAAAAAAGAAAAAAAAATCCAATCAACCTTTAAACGATGTCCGAAAGCAATTGCTTAGAGACATTCGATTGGTTTATGAGAAAAACCCCGAAGTGGTTTTAAACTACAAGCAGATTTCGGCTCGATTGGAAATTGACCCCTCCGATGAATTTACCCGATTGTTGGTTCAGGAATGCCTGCAAACCCTAATTAAAAAGAAAGACATAAAGTCGGTTGAAAGAGGAAAATACAAATGGGCTTCCACCGGTAGCCATTTGGAAGGCAAACTTAGCGTAGTTGCCAAAGGAGATGGATTTGTTACCATTGAAGGAAAATCGGGCGATATTTTTATTCCTGCCCAAAAGTTAAAATCGGCCATGCACGGAGACAAAGTGCGGGTTGTGCTTACTTCAAAGCCCAAAGGAAAACGTATGCAAGGCTCGATTGTTGACATTGTTGAACGAGCTCAAAAACAATTCCTGGGCATCATTAAAATTGCCCAGGGGCAAGGCATTTTCATTTCAGACAGCGATAAGATTCACCAAGAATTTTTTGTGCCCGAAAACTACCTGGGCGAAGCAAAAAATGGCCAAAAAGTATTGGTTGAAATTATGGAATGGCCTGCCAATGGAAAAAATCCCAGCGCTAAGGTGGTTCAGGTTTTAGGAAATCCCGGAGAAAATGAAACCGAAATGCACGCCATTTTGGCCGAGTTTGGCTTTACTGTGGAATTCCCTAAAAACGTTGAACTTGAAGCCAATGCCATCAGTGCAGACATCCCTGCCGATGAAATTGCCCACCGACGCGACATGAGGCAGATTCTAACCCTGACCATTGACCCTGAAGATGCCAAAGATTTTGATGATGCCCTTTCCATCCAACCTCTATCAGAAGGGATGTGGGAGGTGGGCGTACACATTGCCGATGTATCGCATTACGTAAAACCCGGTTCGGCCCTGGAAGAAGAAGCCCGCAAACGAGCCACCAGCGTTTATTTGGTAGATCGTACCGTTCCCATGTTGCCCGAAAAACTATCAAATGGCCTTTGCAGCCTACGACCCCACGAAGACAAATTAACGTTTTCGGTGGTTTTTAATATCAATGCAGAGGGACATATTTCAAACACCTGGATAGGCCGAACCATTATCCATTCAGACCAAAGATTCGCCTACGAACAAGCCCAAGAAATCATCGAAACGGGCAAAACAACAGGTCAGAAAATCCCCTCGGAACCTTTGTTGGTATTGCATAGAATGGCCTTAGCACTCCGAAAACGGCGCTTTGAACACGGAGCTTTAAGAATAGAATCGACGGAACTGAAATTTAAACTTGACGAAAAAGGCAAGCCCATGGGTGTGGTGGTAAAACAAAGCAAGGAAGCAAACCACCTGATTGAAGAATTTATGCTTCTTGCAAATAAGGCCGTTGCCGAATATTCAGGGAAAAAAGACAATCCGAACAAAAAGGTAAAAACCTTCGTGTATCGGGTTCACGATTTGCCGGACCAGGAAAAACTTAAAGAGTTCAAACGCTTTATTGCTTTATTTGGCTACAGCCTTGATTTGACCAATCCCAGAAATATCACCAAAGGGTTGAATAACTTATTTGATGAAATCAAAGGAAAGCCGGAACAACAAACCATCGAATCGTTGGCCATTCGAAGCATGGCAAAAGCCGTTTACACCACCCAAAACATTGGGCATTATGGACTTGGGTTTGATTTTTATTCCCACTTCACCTCGCCCATTCGAAGGTATCCGGATGTATTGGCCCATCGATTGATTGCGGATTATTTGAGTGGCAAGCCTTCGGCCTCTGAAGCACCATTTGAGGAATCTTGCAAGCATTCCAGTGCCATGGAAAAAAAAGCGGCCGAGGCAGAACGGGCAAGCAATCGGTACAAGCAGGTGGAATACATGAGCGAACGGCGCGGTGAGGTATTCGATGGCATGATTAGTGGCCTAACTGAATGGGGGATGTATGTTGAAGTTATTGAAAACAAATGCGAAGGATTGGTGCGGCTTCGCGACATGGAAAGCGATTATTATTTCTTTGACGAAAAAAATTTTTGCGTCCGTGGTCAACGAAATGGGCATTTTTTTCGGCTTGGAGATCGAGTAAAGGTTAGCGTTAAACAAACCGATTTACAACGAAGGCAATTGGATTTTAATTTAGAGGACTTTTAACCCAAAACGCATGAAATTTCAATTCCTCCGCCTGGTGTTTTTGAGTATGGTTTTCGGGGCTTGCAGTGGCAACCGTGCAGAATCTACTCAATCTGAAGTCGTTTTGACTGATGCATCCATAGACAGCATACCAACGGTTTCAAACAGGGAGCGGCCACTGCCGCCAATTCCCTATTCCCAAGTTATGAAAACAAAACCATTTACCGGAAAGGTGGCAAGCAAGGACGATGTTCAAAAAAACGGAGCCATTTTCTCTTTTAGTCCTCCAAAAGGAAATGTACAGACTGCCTTACCCCTAAAAATGCCATTGATGGTTTTTTGGGATCGGCATCCGAACCAAGACACCATATTGTTTGTCATTCAATGCGAGCGGCTTGGGTCTGACACCATGGTAGGTTGGGTAAATGGCTGGGGAAAATCAGGAATGTCCCCATTAAGGGAGCTTATTCATGCACAAGAACAGCGCCGCATAGATGAGCGGGATTTCTTCAAAAAATAAATAGCAGTCCGATCCACCGAATACAGGTTGCAAACCGTTTTTCAATTAAAGGTACTTTTTCATTTTGGGTGGTAGCTTGTTTCCTTTTTATCACGAACAGGTCAATCAGGCGGACTTCGTTATCGGCATCGACATGCACATCCAGGCAATACAGCTCCCATTGGTTTCGGGGTTTTCCCTAAATAAATTTCATAAATAAAAATACCGATTTTAAGGAAGAAAACCGCCATCTCTACACTGAAATTTGCTGACAATTGAGTTGTTGAAAAGGGGGGGGTATTAGACAGTCTGACGGTTTGCGCACAGGCGCATACCCTTATCGAGTTGCGCTTGTGCGCTGCTATGAGAAGTGCTGTCAAGGTTTTACTCTAATAATTTTCTCACCTTTCATGATAACCAATTCAGTGTTCATTTTCCTTTTAAACTCAATCAATTTCTCATAGACTTTATCCATGCCCTCCAAAATTCTCTTTTGCTTAGTTGTTCTTTTATGCGTTTTCTTCATAATAGCTTTTAAGTTGATTGAATTTAACCTTGTTCAAAACCTCAATTTCGGATTCAATTGTTTTCTCAGCAATCAAATCATATTTTCCCTCAGAATTATCAAAAATCATAATTTCATCTGCAATTGGTAAATATATTTCAAACAGATTTTTTATTCCGTTTTTATATCTCCGTCTAATCACTTCAGT
>Ga0214917_10004789_pt1 | contig 14840 bp, 13 predicted proteins | sample LL_1208_BB_MetaG_FD_177983 | JGI IMG/M metagenome (GOLD analysis project Ga0214917, IMG submission 177983) | Freshwater microbial communities from Lake Lanier, Atlanta, Georgia, United States - LL_1208_BB | ecosystem: Environmental > Aquatic > Freshwater > Lake | place: USA: Georgia | collected... | reverse complement strand
GCTGGCTTACCTGGGTTTTTGCAACTGACAATATTTCAATAGTTGAAGAGAAGTTTGGACGCACCGCAACCGAAGGTCACCGCACACGCCCAGATGGCACCGATCTTAAGTGGAAGCAAATCGGAGTTAATGAAATTACAGATTCCCGTGAACTTCCATTCTTTATCCAATGGCTAACCGCTGATCACCCATCACAAGATGGCAAGGCAGTTGCTGCAATTGAGAAGATTACGATTGCTGATACGGATCATCTAGCTGATTCTTGGTTTAAGTCAGAGATTCTTGGTGGATTAAATGGAGCATCAGTTGATTTCGTTGATCCGTCTTCAAATGATGGTGAGTATGGAATTGTTGCAGTTGATTTAAGCACACCCAGCGGTGTCGTGCGGTTGGATTAGAAGAATAAAAAAGCAACGTTACGCTTTGGGAGAGAGAGAACGAGTGGACATAGTTAGAGATTTTTATGAAAACTACTACTCCAGAGTATTTTCAAACAAGGGACTTTCAAGCATTTTCAACTCGCTTACTCATAAGAAACTTGAATCCAATTATATACATAACAAAATTAACACTGATAAAAAATTTACAGTCATGGAAATTGGAGCTGGACAAGGCGAGCATATTAAATATGTCAAGCACAGTTACTCAAGTTATCTTATGGTTGATATAATTCCACACCCCGATTTGAGTAACATTCCAGCTAAAGCGGATTGGCAAACAGTCGATTTTTGTGAAAAAAAGATAAATCTTGGTACATTTGATCGAATTATCTCAACTTGTGTTTTTCATCATTTAGATGATCCTGTCACCGCAATTGAAAACGTTAAGAAACATTTAAAGCCTGGAGGTACTTTTTCTCTCTTTTTGCCTTCAGATCCAGGAATTCTAAATAGATTATTAAGAAAAATCTGCGTGACTCCTTCAGTGGGCAAATTGGGGTTCAAGCACTATGAAGTCGTAAATGCGCGAGAACACAAAAACCATTACTGGTCCTTGAAAACAAATCTTGATTTTCAATTTAAAGGTTATGAGATAACGAAAAAATATTATCCAATAAATATTCCCCTCGGAAATTTTTCTCTGTTTTCAATTTGGCAGATAAAATCAAAATGTTCTGGCTGCCAATAGAAAAATTATTTGAGGAATTTTAGTTCGGAATAGTTCCACCAATGACTTGGAGGTAAAAGTGTCACACTTGACAGAACTCGATCTACGCATGGCTATCAGGTCATCAAATTTAACAAGGGAAATGCTTGATAGATTCTCAGATCAGGTCTCTTTCATAGAGAATGCAGAAAAGAAACGCATACGAGTTTGGCGAAACTTTAATTTCGAATCAATTGGCAAAGCAACACAAACTTTGCTACGAGAGAGCAAATTTGATGTTGAGTGGATTCTATCTGGCTATGACGACTCTCTAAGCTTTACTCCAGATTTAGCTGGTGAATTTGATTTAGAAATGATTTGGGTGGATGTAACAAGATTTAGAGGTGCAAGCCATGAAAAGAAAGTGTGGCTGGAAAGCCGCATCCAAGATCTAAAAAGCAAAACGGGGGCAGCTACAGTTTTAGTATTCAGTATTGGGATTCAGGAAGAAATAGAAAATCTCTTCCATTTCCGAATAGAAGAAATACTCTCCAATCAGTATCTAGATAACAAAAGAATGTATTCACTTTTTGGGACGCAAATATCTGATGAGGGACAATTGATATATTCAAGATTCCTTTCGCTTCAATTATTACCTTCTTATTTTGGAAAATTAAAGAAAGTAATTGCGATAGATATGGACGAAACTCTCCATAAAGGAATTGTTGGAGAAGATGGCATTGATGGGGTAAACACAACAAACCAACATTTAGAACTGCAGCGGTACCTACTTTCATTAAAAAAACAAGGATTTTTCTTGGTGCTAGTGACAAAGAACCACATAGATGATGTTCAGGTTTTGCTAAATACGGACAAATACATCCTAAAAGAGTTTGATTTTATTAAGATATATTCGGGGTGGGAACCCAAATACGAATACATCAATCAAGCTTTAGCCGATCTTAATTTGGCTCCCGAGAGTGTCGTGTTCATTGATGATAACGAAGGTGAATTGTTTTCATTTTCGAAACGTTTTCCCGAAGCAGATTTTGTGAAAGCAGAACCAGACGCAAGCATTACAAAGTTGAGAATTCTTTATACGCCAGGAGTTTTTCAATTAAATGAAGATCATAATGGCGAGCAACGTTATCAGGATGTTAAAGCGAATACTGAGAGGAAAGCACTGTCAGATAAAGTCTCTCACAAAGAAGCTTATTTTGAATTATTGAAACCTCAACTAAAATTCTTAATGGGGTCAGGAATTGACTTGGATAGGTTTGCCGTACAAAGCTACAGAACTAATCAATTTAATTTAAATCTGACGAAATACTCTCATGAAACTTTAACAAAACTTCAGGGGACACCTGACTCATATTTATTTCAGTTTGCATATTCGGATTCGTTAGGTGAGAGTGGAATAGTTGGATCATCACATTGCGAATTGCACCAGAACGTTCTAGTGGTAGTAGATCTTTTCATATCTTGTCGAACACTCGGCCGTGGGATTGAGTTTGAAATCTTGGAGGAATTCTTTAATTTTTTATCTTCACGCTTTCCAGGTTTGGATCGCTTCGAAATTTTGTGGACACGAAGTCCTAGAAACCAACCATCAATTCGTTGGATAGAAATGAAGACTGGCGAGAAATTAGAAGGTGAAAAGGGTGAAGTAAGAATGAAATGTGATATCTTTGACAAAACAAATGTATTTGAGGTGATTGAAAATTGACTGAAGCTATTTCAGATACCGTGAAGAAATGTGTCCAACGTGTCCTCCAAATTGATTTGGGAACAGTCGATATTGGCGGTAGAGAAAATTTAGACGCCTGGGATTCACTTGCTCATATGGAAATTATTTTGAGAATTGAGGAGTCACTGAATATAGTATTACCGGAAGATAAGGTCGCATATATCGATTCTCTAGATGAATTAATCCAAGTTGTGAAATCAACTTGTGACATGGGTCCAGGTAATGGAATTTGATCACTTGGGCATTGCTGTTGTTGATCTAGAAATTGAGTTAAAACGATTTGAGACCCTTGGGTATTCCAAGAAGAGCGAATTCACGGATCCCATTCAAGGCGTCGAGGGATTTTTCCTAACTGGAAATGGACCGTGCATAGAGTTATTGAAGAACCTTCCCGGCTCAAAAACATTAACTCCCTGGTTACGGAATACTGACTTCAGGCCTTATCATTTAGCCTTCAAAACTAATTCAATCGCGATGTCTCAAGTTAAATTAGAATCTATCGGTTCAAGATTAGTCAAGAGACCAGAATCGTCTGTTGCTTTCAAAAACCAACGAATTTGTTTTATGTCGTTTTCAAATATTTTTCTGATTGAATTGATTTCAAGTTAGGAAACATGACGATCTTCAGTTATGAGTTTTTGTAGGACAATGCTCAACTCCTGAAACGTTTCAGATTCGCTTGTTAAAAATCTTTTTAGAACCGCAATTTCGTCTTGATTTAGAGGTAATTTTTTTAGAAAATCTATGTTTAAGCCAACTGTTTTTTGTGGGGTACCGAGAACTTTTGAAAAAATTTCAACATTTCTTCTAACTTGTGTGCCCATTCCAATCATTGATCCACAACCTATTTTTACCCTTTGGTGAACGAGAACCGACATTCCTAAAGTAGCACCTCTCCCGACCACCACATGCCCCGCAATTTGCGCGTTAGGTGAGATGGTGCAATCTCCAATCAAAACAACATCATGACCTATGTGCACTTTTGGCATTATGTAACTATTGCTACCCAAAAAGGTAGATCTATGTGTTCCGCAATGGACACTCACATGTTCTTTGATAACTGAGTGATCACCTATGGTGACCGAGAAATCCCAATTTGGGGTCTTTTCTTCCCACCAAGCACCTGGAAGTACATCAATCCTCATATCGGGTTTCATTCCAATGCTGGAGTAGGGGCCTATGAAACAAAACTCACCAATAACTACATTTGGACCAATTATTGCGAAAGGGGAAATAACGGAGGTTGGATGAATTCTTGCTGATGGGTGAACGACAGAAGTTGGATGAATCTTCATTCATTAACCTTTCTCTTGAATCTGATTCTAGTCAATTGTTTTCCATCGGATTCGAAAAATTCCTATAGACATATCGATCAAATCTCGGAATTTAACACGTGAGCTTGACGTAAAGTCATTTAACTGAACTGGGACTTCATGAATGTGAATTCTGTCTCGGCCAAGAAGAAAGCACAATTGTGTTGTAAACAGGAATCCCTTCTCCGTAGTTCTATCAACATAACGTTTTAATAATTCGGTTGATAAAATGAAATCACCTTGAGTGTCGCCTAAATTCATTCCCAATACAGCCCTACGAAAATGTCGAAAAATAAATGAATACATCTTGCGGGCTCCTTTACGTGTTACTACAGAGTCCGCATGAAACTTAGAAGCGACTATTACCTGACTCAGATTTAAGGGAAAATTCAAACTATCAAAGTGGCTAAATCCGAATGGCAGGTCATCCCCTGTAATCCAAGTGAATTCATGATCCAAGTATGAGCTCGAGGCGCGTAGTGCATTTCCAAAGCCCTTTTCAGATTGTAAAAAAACGATTTCAAAAATACTGGAATAGGATAAGACTATATCTTTTATAACTACTTTTTCTTCATCTGTCGACCCATTTTCGATAATCACAATCTTGCATTTTCCCGAAAAGAATGCCGCGATTGACTCAATAGTTTTTGGCAGATATTCAGAACCATTACAAGTAGGTATGACCACGTTAAACCTTTGAGATAAAATCATGGGGCAATTAACTCCTCACTCGTTCAAAACATTACATCGTACAGTGGAAATTTCAAAAAGCATGTAATTATGGAAGGACCATTTATGATCGATCTCCATCTGGATGTCATCAGAAAAATTCAAGTAACTATCTTGTTCTTGAAGCCTCTTCTCTAGATCTAAATTCAAAACGATCGCAAATAATTTTTCTCTCCCGATCAGTTTTGATAGATTTGGACACGTAAGTATTTCAAGATCTGATTCAGGGTTGTTGTAGTAAAAATTTGAATCCCAAACATTAAACTCGATAGCGTTGGGATACTTCCGAGATATTTCCTTGGAAAAATGTGATCCTGCCCAGTTATTTCCAAACTGAAGAGCCGCATTTTCGGTCATGAGGCCATACTGTCCAATTAACCAGGAGTTACCGACAATGCTTTCTACCCGGAATAGATCCGCTTTGGACTTCTCAGAATCAGTAATATTGTTATTAAGAGAGTTTACAGTAGATCCAACATTCCAAGTTAAAGTCGGAATCAAAAAGATTATACACATCGAAAAGATTGCTATTTCCAATCTTGACTTTTGAATTTCCTGGAAAACCAATGCCATGAGTACTGGGATCAAAACACCAAGAACAATAAAATCACGGGGCGCGCTGGCTTTATAACCCGTAAGGAGGCTACTACCTAAAGCAGTAAGAATTCCTAGAAGGATTTTCCTATTCAACAAAGTGATTCTTTTTTGAATGAAGAAAATTAAAAGAATTGCAATTGTAAAAAATAGTAAGAATATCAAGTAACCAAGGCTAGATTTGAGATTGTTAAAAGCGCTTTGATAGTTTGAAAACAATATCTCAGAACTATAACCTGAGATTGCATCGTATCGATTAAGGCTTTTAGAGCTGCCCAAGAACCAACTAAACATCTCAAATATTCGACCGAAAACAAGTGTGAGGTGTAGGAGAAGAAAGATAAAAAACATCTTGAAAATTCTATAAAAATTCTTCACTCCAGCTACGATCAATACCATTAGGATAATTGGCGCAAAAATAACTTTTGACATAATGCCAACGGCAAGAAAAAAACCAAGAATAGTATTTCTACTTTTTAAATTAGAGCGAGCAAATAGAGGATTTAGAACGATAGTCAAGCAAATAAAACTCGAAATAAGTACCAAAAACTCCGGCATCGCCAACAATATGAACGGAAAAAACAAATTAAGGCAAGATATGAAAGCTAATTGAAAAATTAGAAGTGATTTAAATCCATATCTTTTCTGTAAAGTTTGACTCAAAGTAGCGAAAACGATGATTAAAATCAGGAAGTTCACATGTGATATGAAACTTAGATAACTTTCTGGACTTTGAATAACTGATTCAATGAAATTACTTCTACCTTGAAGGAGTGTCGCAAAGAAAATTATCATTCCAATGTAGATTTGCATTGATATACCAGGATGCTGAATTATGTTTGGCGGGTGACCCGTTATTACACCCAAGCCATTCATTAAATACGCATAAGAAGGATCTGAGTAGTAAGCCCAAACTTCCGGTAAGTTTGATAGCGCGCTGAGCGAAAAACAAAAAAGCAAAATCGGGATGAGAAGATATACAAAATTGATAGCGCCTTTGTTGAATCGGTTAAATAGCATTATTTAAATCATTCCTACATTCCTAGGCGAAAGAATCTCGGTAAATCGAGGTAGGAGATATTGGAGACCACAAGGAAATTGTAGTCACCTGCATATGTGATAGCACGATATTCCTGTAATCTGGCTGCATGTTGCGAAGAATTCTCAACCAGATCCCATTGATGCTTGGCCTACTGATTGTTGGAGCTTTCTACAAGCCCATTCTTAATCAGAAATTCTGGATGTTAGATGATCATAATTTTGTTTATTGGTACACCCAAAGTTCGGATGGTAAATTTCAGAATTTTTTTCACTTTCTAAGTGAAACCAACTTTGGAGAGTACCCTTCAGGTTTACGATTTACTCCTACTCTCAATGTGCTATTTGCAGGAAGAACGGTATTTTTGCCGAACGACCCAAATTATTGGTTTATTGCAAACTTTTTGTTGGTGTTATTAACTTATGTATTCATATATTCCGCGATTAAATTTTTCTTAAATAAAAATAACTCAATGGAAATGAATATCACTTTCTTTTTCGCGGCTTTAATTGGGGTATTAAGCTTATGTAATACCGTTGGAGCTCGTGTTTTTACACGACTTGGAACCGGCGAGGCCTATGCTTTCTTTTTTTTCTTTTCTTCCCTTTACTTTTTACAGAAAGTTCTAAATGACCCACACAAAAAAAGATATTGGGTTTATCTGTTTGTTTTAGATGGAATGCTGATTGGCTGCAAAGAAAATTACATCTGGATAAACATTTTCTTTTCAATTGTTATTTTTTATAAATACAAAAATGAAGGCCAAGGGCTTAGATTCACCATGCATGTATACGTGTGGTTGTCAACACTTCAATTTGCTTTTGTCCTTTGCGGATTTTTACCAGCATCCCTAAGTGTAAAGAGTGACATTTATGGAAGAAGTACTTCCCTCACTAATATTCTGGAGTCTTTGCTCTCGATCGCTCTTCAAAAATATTTTCTCTTGGTGCTTTTCTGTTCAATCTTGTTAATTATATTCGGACGTGGTTGTAAGAGTAGGCTATCGATAAATGTTCTAATTTTGGTATCTATACTTTTTTTAGTTGTAGATCAAGTTTATTACCGCGGGTCTATAAATGATCATTATTTGTCAAATCGGGTTATTGCGATTGTAATTTTAGTTACTGCGGCGCTAAAGCTTTTTTCAGAAAAAACCAGTATTGCCATATTAGTCATACCAGTTATAACCACTGTGCTCTTAGTACTAGTGTATTCAAATTATTCAAAAGGAGCCGAACGGGTGACTTCACATGTTCGCGCTACGATTACCTTCTCCAATTCATTGGATAAAATATACCAATCTAGAAAAGAGTTCCCCCAATTCGCCTTCGTAGCGCAAAGCGCTTGGGATTACGAATCTGTGTTTTCAGTTGCAAAGCAACTTCGAGCTCGGGGCGATACTAGGGATTTTTATTTATTCGCCTCACAAATTCCTAATGCGAACCAAGATTCAACAACTGATATCTTCCAGAATTGGATGGAGAATGGCGTCGGTAAAGATTTATATAGACCAATTAGGTTTTACGAACCCGACTCAAGCACGATTTGTGCCTACTCGCAAAATCAAAAAGTTAAAGTTGGCGAATGCGACAAAAACATATTAATTCTATGGCTGCCCTAAACCTATTTGTCCATAACTAGCTGATTAATGACGCGTTCCGCGACATTAATGTTCGCCGTGGCTTCCTTCAGAGAGACAATATTCTGCGATTTACCAAGAATAAAATCGCGGAACTCCTCATGTTCTTTTTTAAGTGGCTCATACTTTTCGATCGCATATCGAATTACATTTCCTTCTCTCATACCTCGAAAATTTGCCAACTGCGACCAAGTTTCAGCTCCTGACCCATTTTCATAGAATGTTAGATCAGCGGTTAATGTGTCTGCGATGAGCGCACCATCGGATCCAGTTATGACTACTCGCCTTTCCTTATAAGGAGAGACCCAATTCACGGAGTGGTTCGCAATTACACCATTTTGCATTTTACCAATAATTGAAACGAGATCTTCATGATTCTGGTTGGAGGCAAAAGCCCCCATTGCAAATACATTCTGATATCCACTTGAAACCAACCACTGAGTTAAGTCGAAATCGTGGGTTGCCAAATCTACGGTAACTCCAACATCTTTAATTCTTCCCGAGAATGCACCTTGTCGATAAGTACTAATTTGGTAAATGTCACCTACTTGATCAATTCTTTTTTTGGCTTCTTGAAGCGCTGGGTTATACCGCTCAATATGTCCAACGCCGGCCTTTACTTGCTTTGCTTCAAAGGCTTCAATTATTAGTTTTGCATCCGATAAAGTTGGGGCGATTGGTTTCTCCAGCAGCATAGGAGTCTTATGTTCGGCCAACATCAGGGAAATTTCTAGGTGATTGGTAGTACTAACTGAATTAACGACATAATCTAAATTAAGATCGAGGAAACTATTTAGATTACTGTGCAAAAGGCCAGGTCTAGAATCTAACTCTTTCCCTTGCAAATTGATATCGTAGGCTGCAACTAAATCGAGACCTTCAGTCCGCTCAATGACTCGGCTGTGGTTCTTGCCCATACTTCCAAGTCCGATGACTCCAACCCTTAAAGTCATTTCTGTTCCTCAAAAAAATTATTCACCGAATCCGCAATAACTTTAATTTGTTCCTTTGAGACTTTTGGATGAATTGGTAGTGAGAGAACCGTTTCAGATAGTTCCTGCGATACCTTCTTTAAGTTACTATCACGAAAAGATGGCAAAGTATCAATGGGTTTAGGATAATACACTCCCGAACCAATCCCGCGATCTGCCAAATACTCAATAAGTTCGGCCCTCAGCCTGGCAGGGACCTTTATTGTGTATTGATGAAAAACGTGAAAATTATCTTTTTCCACATATGGAATTTCGACATACTTAAGCAAAGAACTTAGAAGTGCAGCATTTTCGCGTCGAACACTTGTCCAATGTCTCAACTTCGCTAATTGAAGTGTTCCAATTCCCGCCTGCAATTCGGTCATCCTTAAGTTGAACCCAACAATTTCATTTTCGTATCGCGTTTCCATTCCTTGATTACGTAAGAGCTTGACTTTCCTTGCTACATCATCTGACTTGGTGACAACCAGCCCACCTTCGCCCCCCGTAGTCATATTCTTGGTCGCATAAAATGAAAACACAGCAGCATCTCCAAATGTTCCCACTGGCTTTCCAAAATGATGTGCTAAGTGAGATTGGGAGGCATCCTCAATTATTAACAAACTGTACTTGGACGCAATTTTAATTATTTCGGTCATGTTGGCTGCCTGGCCATACAAATGAACAGGCATTATTGCTCTAGTTTTATTGGTTATCGCATCTTCAAGTGCATTCACATCCATGTTAAAAGTCTGGGCACAGACATCAACGAATACAGGTTTTCCCCCCGCCAATGCAACCGAATTCGCAGTTGCGGCAAATGTAAAGGCAGGAACAATTACTTCATCACCTGCGGATATTCCAAGCGCAAGCAAAGACAAGTGAAGAGCCGATGTTCCGGAATTGACAGCAATGCAATGAGCACCATCAACTAATTCTGAAAATCCTTTTTCAAAACTTTCTACATAGTGACCTTGAGCAAGATGTCCGGAATGCAAGATTTCAGCGGCAAGACTGATTTCATCTTCAGAAATAAGGGGAGACGACACAGGAATCATTGGCTTAATCCTCTTTAAAGTAAGTAAGCATAATGTACCGTAACCTTCGCACAAGTGATGAGACTCGTATTGAAATTTGAGGTGTCCGATGGCAAGCCGCAAGGAAAGAAGTGACAAGGAAAGAATAGCCTCGGGTGCAAAGCTTGGAATTACATGCATAGTGCCGGCACGTAATGAGAGTGGACACTTACGAAATGTAGTCGAGGGAATTATTTCACTGAATAGTGTTTCAGAAATCATAATCGTTGAAGGCGGATCAAGCGACGATACTTGGGAAGTCGCGAAGAGCATTGAAGCAAAAGAGCATTTCGCATTGAGAGCAATTAAACAAAATGGTTCAGGAAAATTCAGCGCAGTTGTTACTGCTGCGAGGTTGGCACAATATTCTCATATAATTATTTGGGATGCTGACGGTACAGTCTCTCTAAGTGACACAAAAAAATTGCTCGAATATTTTCGAGCAGAGGCATCTTTTGATGCGGTCATGGGAAACAGACTCGCGGGCGAGATACATCCCGGTGCCATGCAAAGAGCAAACTGGATTGGTAATTGGTTGTTTGCTCTCCTATGGTGGCCGATTTTAGCTTCGAAAAATCCTTGCGATTTATTGTGTGGAACAAAGATTTTTCCAACCGAGATTTTTCACCGAATACCATCTTGGCTCAATGCTATCGATCCGTATGGAGACTTTGCAATTATTGCCACTTGTCGAAGGAATAGGATTAAAATTCATTCTATACCTGTGGACTATTTTCCCAGAACTTATGGATCAACTAATATAAAGAGATGGAGAGGTGGATCACGGCTATTGCTTACTTCTATAATCGCATTTGTATGGATTGTCATCAGTAGACCAACTAAGAAATTATCTCAAGTTTTCAAACCAAATTACGCAGAACAATTACGCATTCAACGCAAGAATTCCTCTTTACCGTCAATCCAAGTTTATCTAAAGTCTCTTTATGGAAGAGTTGAGGACGAGTTAAAACTTGATGACGTGTATTTGGAGATAGGAGCAGGTGCTGGTATTTCAAAAGACTTTTTAGAGAGATATAAAATTCAACGTACCGACTTTATGGGTAGTGAAGATAACGATATTCGAGGTAATGTCGATGCACATGCTTTACCTTACGAGAACGATATGTTTGACGGTGTACTACTTTTTGATGCCCTTCACCATTTTGCAAGGCCTATGGACGCGATGAATGAGTGCTTACGTGTTACAAAACCTGGCGGCAAACTCCTTTTAATTGAACCCTATGTCTCTGTGTTTTCTTACCCAATTTACAAGCTATTCCACTTCGAAAAGACAAGTTGGGTTTACAGATTCGACGATTCGGTTAGCGCTCCAAGCGAACCAGAACATGGTGATCAGGGAATTTCAAAAGCAGTACTGAAAACAATGAAATATTCCAAATCTCACCCGCTAAAGGAGATTTCTGGTTGGAATTATACTCTGATTACACCTTTTTCTTTTTTCCTTACTGGTGGCGCAACTTCGCCACTTAAGATTCCTTCAAGTGTGATTAAGTTCGCAATTATGCTCGAGTATCGAATTCCTAAAGTTTTAATGAAATTCATCGCAGCTAGAGTTTTTATAGTTATTCGTAAGTAATTAATTGAGGATTAAAATTTCATCCAACAATTGGATTCAAAAGTAGAGAAACTTTCCAAACCAAGACTTGAACTAATTACACAATATTTTTAAAGTATTTTATGGTCTCAATTAATCCGGTTTCTCTGTGTATCCGCGGCTTCCAGCCCAGGAGTTCTTCAGCTCTTGAAATATCTGGCTCTCTTAGTTTGGGATCATCAGCAGGAATTGGGGCAAAAGAAACTTTGCTTGAACTAGCGGTGAGGAAAATTAATTCCTTGGCAAGCCCCAGCATTGAAATTGGGTTCGGATTGCCCAAATTAATTGGTTCATGAATATCCTCAGCAAAGAACAGTTTGATTAATCCTTCTATCAAATCGTCGACGTAGCAAAAACTGCGGGTCTGACTTCCATCGCCATAAACGGTGATGTCATCTGATTTGAGAGCTTGCACAATAAAGTTACTGACAACGCGGCCGTCATTTTTATCCATACTTGGCCCATAGGTATTGAAAATTCGAGCTACACGAATATCCACTCCATATTTACGATGGTAATCATAAAAAAGAGTCTCAGCGACTCGCTTACCCTCGTCATAGCAAGCCCTTATGCCTATTGGGTTGACGTTACCCCAATAGCTCTCATTTTGAGGACTATGCAGTGGATCTCCATAGACCTCTGAGGTGGAAGCCTGAAGAATGCGGGCAGAATTTTTATGGGCTAAATCTAGTGAGTTATACGCGCCAAGGAAATTCGTCCTTAAGGTGTAAATCGGATTCCTTTGATATTGCACTGGGCTGGCAGGACACGCAAGATTAATGATTCCATCACAATCGAAAGTAAATGGTTCGGTCACGTCATGATCGATTAACTTAAATGAGTCATAGTCAAGCAAATCCTTAACATTCTTCGTGTTCCCAGTGTAGAAATTATCAACAGCAAGAACTTCATGCCCGAGGCCTAACAGTGATCTTGAAAGGTGCGACCCTAAGAACCCTGCACCACCCGTGATGACTATCTTCATTGGGCGACCTTATCAATTTTTTGCAAACATGGACGTAAATAGGTATTCAGGGCGAGTATGACCATTTAAAAAAATCATTCATACACCTGAAGTATGCCGGAAATCAAAATTAAGCAATAGAATTATTCTATGGTTTCTGGGGTACCGAAATCAGGAGGGGTTACATGAAGTTTTATTCAAAGTGGATTAGCTCAATCTTACGGAACACCCCCCCATTAAATCGATTAATTTCGAAGCTTGCCTACTTAGCAAATCTCACGCCTGGTCCCAGCTTCGAAGGATCCGCCATGGCTAACCCAGAAACACAAAACTTCGATTTTCAACGGAGAGTTGTTGAGCTATCAAGACTACTAAGAGTTGAAAAAGTAGTTGATCCAAAACTTAGATATTCTCGTTTCGGAAACCAATTTGATGGTGGCTATGTGATTGTTAATGATTTTAAAAGCACCGATTGTCTGGCATCTCTAGGAGTCGGAAACGACATAACATTCGATTCCCAGATTTCCAAATTAATTTCAGTGGTTCATTTTTATGACCACACAGTAAATGAATTACCACAAAACATAGAGAATGCAATTTTTTATAGAGAAGAAATTGGTTATGTCAAAAAAGGATCAGTAACTCTAGAAGAAGTTCTCCTCAGATTGAATCCAACTGAAGACTCCGTATTAAAAATGGACATTGAAGGTAGCGAGTGGGAGGTTTTAGCGAACACAGTTTCATTAGAGTCTTTCAAGCAGATTGTCATAGAGTTTCACGGATTACAACAATTAATTGATTTGAATAACTTTATAAAAATGACTTATGCTTTACGAAAACTTCACAGCACGCATGCCCCAGTTCATCTTCATGCGAACAACTATGTCCCAGTAGCATTAATTGGAAACTGTTTGGTTCCAGATGTCATCGAGGTTACCTATCTCAATAGATCGCAATATGAAACAGTGACATTCGACTCTCTTCCAGGCTCAGAATTGGATAACCCCAATTCCACATTTCTACCAGAAATTGCCTTATCATTTCCCATGTCTTCACGTTTTGATCTGATATAAAATTAATAGTATGGGGTTAAATTGTCTAAAAAAGCACTTGTGACTGGAATTACCGGACAAGATGGCTACCACCTAACCCAACTTCTTCTACAAAAAGACTACGAAGTAATTGGTTTAACTCAAAAGATTTCTAGTCGTTCTTCTTTAGAGTTCAAAAGTATTTTTCCAAATATTACTTTAATTGAGGCGCAACTCCAGAGCTTCGAGTCAATCAATGAAGCGATTCTAAGAACTCGCCCTTCAGAAATCTATAATTTGGGTGCAATCAGTTTTGTTGGAACTGAGATACAAAAATCTGAAGATATTGCAAATGTAACCGGCAATGGTTTTGTCCGAATTGCAGAAAGCGTGCGCCGTTTAAATACGGAAAATGTGATTAGGATTTATCAAGCTTCATCATCCGAGATGTTTGGATCTGTTCTTGAATCCCCTCAAAACGAATCTAGTAGATTTATGCCAACGTCACCATACGGTGTATCAAAATTATTTGCTCATCAAATGGCAAGAATATTTCGAGAAAGCCATAACATGTTCATTGCTTCAGGGATACTATTTAATCACGAAGGTGAATTTAGAAGGCATGAATATGTAACACGAAAAATCACTTCAAATGTTGCCAAAATAAAGACGGGCAAGATTAAAAAGTTTGCACTTGGAGATCTAGAAGCTCGGCGAGATTGGGGATACGCAGGCGATTTCGTGGAAGCAATTTGGAAAATGATGCAATACGAAAAGCCTGAGGAATTTGTAGTGGCGACGGGGGTTCTTCATTCTGTGAGGGATTTTGTAGAAACAGCACTTCAGGCAGCTGGTTTAGAATCTGATGTGGAAAAATACGTAGAATACGATCCTTCTTTGGTTCGCCAAAGCCCAAGTCGCCATCTAGTTGGGGATAGCACAAAGGCGAAACAATTATTGCACTGGTCGCCCAAGGTAGATTTTGAAAATTTAATTCAAATAATGGTTGATAATGACCTTCAAATTGAACTCCAAA
>Ga0214917_10004788_pt1 | contig 14843 bp, 14 predicted proteins | sample LL_1208_BB_MetaG_FD_177983 | JGI IMG/M metagenome (GOLD analysis project Ga0214917, IMG submission 177983) | Freshwater microbial communities from Lake Lanier, Atlanta, Georgia, United States - LL_1208_BB | ecosystem: Environmental > Aquatic > Freshwater > Lake | place: USA: Georgia | collected... | reverse complement strand
AAAGGTTCCAGCCCAGGCAAATTTTGTTTCAAAAGGAGATTTCCCATTCGGCTGGATGTAGACCCATGTTTTTTTATCCCCCGGAGGACCACTTTTCTGAACCGGCGCCAGTCCTTCGGAAAAAGACCCAACTTGGTCAAAATCCGCTTCCACAACCAATTTTCCCTTGGAATCAACAAAGCCCCATTTTCCCCCATCTTTGACAGCCCCGAACCCACTTTGAAACGGTCGGGCCCAATTATACTCAGCCTCAATCGCCCAGCGCCCCTGTCGGTCGATATATCCGAATTTGCCCGTAAGACGATCGCCTTCCGAAGCGGGAGCCAGATTTTCAGAAAATTCGCCCGCCCAAGAAAAACGGGCCGGGATTTTCCAGTTTCCAGCGGCATCAATGTAGCCCCACTTTTCATTGTCCCGTGCAGCTGCCATATCTGCCCGGAAAGGTTTTACCTCTTTGAATTTTGGCTCAATGCCCCAGGTTCCATCCGGGAGGCGAAAGCCCCACTTGCCATTTTCTCCCTTCGCAGGGGCAGGGCCTCCAACAAAAAGCCGCTTTTCGTCCTCTTCCCCCGCCTGGATCAGCAGAGGAAAAAATGTGAAAACCAACAAACTGCCTAGTATCCATTGCCTGAAAGTCACCTCTTATGCCTAGGTTTTTGAGGGCAATGGTCAAGGCAAGGCTGGCACTTTACCCTGATCTGCTAATAATGACCTAATGACAACCCGCTTGGCGTGCTTCAGCTTGATTCTTGGTGCATTCGTATTGGGAGCCCTCGCACAAGATACGGATTTTGAGGCAGGTGCCACCCCGTATACCCCCCAACAACTTCAGGAGCTCTTAGCTGGGCAAAACAAAATGAGTGTGATCAATTTCTTTGGACGGATGCCGAACCATCAACAGGGCCACGACTGGATCTATAATCGACTCTTAATTGCCATTCCCAGCAGGGATCAATATTACACAACAGCCGTCGTTTGCTTTTCCCATGCAGACGATTTGGTTTGGCAGGTGGTTTGTTATCCTTAATAACACAATGCCGATCCATGGATGAAGAGTTTTCGCGCGCTTAGCTCAGCGGTAGAGCGGCTGCCTTACACGCAGTTGGTCGGAGGTTCAAATCCTTCAGCGCGCATTCTGTTCTCTTGGCTGACCTTTTTCTTGGTGGTGAATCTGTCTCATGCGACGGAACCCTCCTCGCCCGGCCCCGTCTATGTCATCCCCATTCAAGGCGAGATCCAAAAGGGACTGGTCTATGTTGTCCGACGCGGCGTAAAAGCTGCGCTGGATGCACGGGCATCGGCTCTCGTCCTGGATATGAATACCCCCGGAGGCGAAGGCGAAGCGATGAAAGAAATCATGACCACTGTGGAAAAATTTCGCCCTACCGATCAAACCTATACTTACGTCAACAAGGAGGCCTTTTCCGCAGGAGCTTTTATTTCCGCCTCCACCCGCCACATCTGGATGGCGCCGGGGTCGACCATTGGCGCTGCCTCTCCCGTCACTCTCGGACAAGATGGCCCCAAGGAGCTTCCTCCAAAATTCGTGTCCGGTTATGCCGCGCTAATCCGGGCCGCTGCAGAGCAAAATGGCCACGATCCCGCAGTCTTTGACGCTATGGTCAACAAACAGAATGGACTCAAAATCGATGGTCGGGAGATCACCGCAAAAGGAGACATTCTGACCCTTACCACTCAGGAGGCCACTCGGATGATTGGAAATCCGCCTCATCGCCTCCTTGCTTCCGGAGTATCCTCCAATTTGGAGGCTCTGGTACGTCAATCGATTCACCCCCATGCTGAAATTGTCCGAATTCAGCCCACCGGATTCGAGGAACTCGGTCGATGGATCGTTTCGCTCTCCCCCCTTCTTTTAAGTGCGGCATTTCTTTTCGGGTATCTGGAATTCAAAACTCCGGGTTTCGGAATCTTTGGAATCCTCGCCGCGACATGCGCGCTTCTTTTCTTTTTCGGTCACTATGTGGCGGGTCTTTCCGGATATGAAAACCTCCTACTCCTCATTCTTGGTATCGCTCTCATCCTCACCGAATTCTTCCTCTTTCCAGGAACCCTCCTGCCCGGGTTCCTGGGGCTAGGCCTGGTTTTAATCGGCGCCCTGAATGCGATGGTCGACCGCTACCCCTCGGATCCAATCTTTCCCACCCTCGCCCAGCTTCAACTCCCCTCCATCAATCTGGCACTCGGCTTCTTCCGGGGTCTTGTCGCCATCATCCTCGCCGCCCGTTACCTTCCCGAAACGCCTCTATTCCGCCCCTTCCGGTTAAGCGTGACTTCCCCCTCCCCCTCCATCCCCTTGCCGGATTCCCTAGGTATTCATGCGCAAGGAAAAGCGACAACAGACCTCCACCCGAGTGGAACAGCTCAATTTGGAAGAAACTCCATCGATGTTTTGACAGAGGGCCAATTCATCCCAAAGGGAGCAAACATCGAGATTCATCGGATAGAGGGGGCATCTATCTTTGTGCGACGCGCCCCCCTATCGTCGTAACCCCTGCTCGGAAACTCCTACTTTCACCCCACCCGATGTTCTATTAGGATTTTCACATGCCCATTCTTCTTCTTGTTGCGGTCGGGGTTGTCGCCCTGGTCTTTGGAGTCGTCCTGTTGAATTTTTTCGGTCTTTGGCTTCGAGCCCTCACTTCCGGGGCTCCCGTTGGAATTCCGACTCTGATCGCGATGCGTCTTCGCGGGATTCCGAATTCCCTGATCGTGAACGCACGCATTACGGCAGTACGGGCGGGTTTGGAAGTTTCTACCGCCCAGCTTGAAACCCACTTCCTCGCCGGTGGCAGTGTCGACCAGGTCATTCGCGCCCTGATTGCCGCCGACAAAGCCGGCATCAAACTCGACTTCAACCGCTGCTGCGCCATCGACCTCGCCACATCGGGATCGGGAAAAACCGTTTTTGATGCCGTACGGACTAGTGTGAATCCACGTGTCATTGATTGCCCGGGAACAGAATCCGGCAAAGGAACGATTGATGGGGTGGCCAAAGACGGAATCACTGTCCGTGCGCGCGCCCGGGTGACCGTCCGTTCCAATCTCGATCGTTTTGTCGGTGGGGCGACGGAGGAAACTATCATCGCCCGGGTCGGAGAGGGAATCGTCCGTGCGATTGGCTCCAAGGAAACCTATAAAGGTGTTTTGGAAAATCCTCAGGATATCTCCAAGGATGTGCTGAACCGCGGACTCGATGCGGGAACAGCTTATGAAATTCTTTCCATCGATATTGCCGATGTGGGAGTCGGCGCCAATATCGGAGCCAAGTTGCAGGCGGAACAAGCCGATGCCGATAAACAGGTCGCCCAGGCTAAAGCGGAAATGCGCCGGGCGGCCGCCGTCGCCGTTGAGCAGGAAATGCGCGCCAAAGTGGTGGAGGCTGAATCTCAAGTTCCCCTCGCCATGGCCGAGGCCTTCCGAAAAGGCAATCTCGGCATTATGGACTATCAAAAAATCCGCAATATCTCGGCCGACACTGAAATGCGCACATCCATCGCCAAAGACTCCGGGAAATCGAACCCCAAATAAAATTCCGCAATTTCCATGGAGTGGCTTCTCCCCGTTCTCTTTGTTGCGGTCAGTTTACTTCAGTGGTGGCTGAAGCACCGCCAAACAATCAAGGACTCCTCTCAAACAAAACCTCAGTCAACACCCGAACAACGGGAGGGCGCAGATCCATTTAGCGAAATGCATGAACTTCTTGAGGCGTTAGGTCGAGGTCGTCAGGAAACTCCCCCGGTAATCCCATCCAAACCTAGTGCACGGGTGAATGAACCTCCTGCCATCCTCCCTCCATCTTCCCTCCCGACTCTCCCCGTGCTGCCGCAGGCGATTCCACAGGCTGCACTCGAGAAGTCTTTTTTATCTCGCCCGTTCAATCCCAGGCATGAACCGGTACAATCTGCTCACTCTTGGCGCAGAAAACTCGCCCAACCCTCTTCAATGAAAGAGGCCGTTGTTTTGTCTGAAATTCTCGCTCTCCCAGTCGCTTTACGCTGATATAACCCCATGTCTCAACCTGCCCGACTCCCCGTGGCCCTGATTCAGATGAGCTGTTCATCGGATCCGGCAAAGAACCTCCGGAAAGCCCTCGAACAGATCTCAAAGGCCGCCCGGCGAGGTGCCAAATTGGTGTGCCTTCCCGAGTTATTTCGCTCCCTCTATTTCTGCCAAAAACAGGATTATGCGTGCTTTGATTTGGCCGAGCCCATTCCCGGTCCGACTACGAAGCTCCTCGCGGCCGCTGCAAAGAAACACAAGATCACTCTTGTCTCCAGCCTTTTCGAAAAACGAACAGGAGGCCTCTATCATAATACCGCCGTGGTGTTTGGCCCGGACGGCAAGATCCTTGGAATCTATCGAAAGATGCATATTCCCGATGACCCGGGGTTCAACGAGAAGTTTTACTTCACTCCCGGAGATACTGGCTTCGAACCGATCGATACCCCCGTCGGAAAACTCGGCGTTCTGGTCTGCTGGGACCAGTGGTACCCGGAAGCTGCCAGGCTCATGGCTCTGCGTGGAGCTCAAATTCTGATCTACCCAACCGCCATTGGATGGGCCCGGGGAGAAAAGAAGGAAGTCTGTGATGTTCAACGAAGCGCTTGGCAGACCATTCAACGCAGTCATGCCATTGCAAACGGCCTCTTTGTCCTCTCCATCAATCGTACAGGGTGGGAGAAGGATCTGAATTTCTGGGGCACTTCCTTCGTGAGCAACCCTTTCGGCAAGGTGATGGCCGAAGCCTCGCCCAGTCGTGAGGAGATTATCCATGCTTCTCTGGATCTAAAAGAAACCACCAGCACCCGGCAGCATTGGCCCTTTCTCCGGGATCGGCGGGTCGATGCCTACGGCGGATTAGACCAGCGCTTTCTGAAATCTTGAACAAACCGCACGCCACCAGTTCCGGGATCGACTGGTCTTCCTACCGTTTTCCTGCCGAATGGGAAAAACACGAGGCGACATGGCTCGCATGGCCCCACAATGCAGAAACTTGGCCCGGTCTGCTCGAGCCCGTTCAGGAAACCTATCTGGAAATCATTCGAAACCTGATTCCCGGAGAAAAAGTCTTTCTCTTGGCCAAAGACTGCGAGTCCGCCGAAGTCATTCAGCAGCGTCTAAAAAAAGATAGAATCCAATCCGAAAATCTTCGGGTTGTGACTATTCCGAACGATGATGCGTGGCTGCGGGATAGCGGTCCGATCTTTATGCTTCGCCATGGACCCGGGACGCCCCGCCGCGTGGCCCATGATTTCATCTTTAACAGCTGGGGACGGAAGTACGGACCTTGGGATCATGATGATGTCATTCCCGTCGCTGCCTGTCGCATGACGGAAACCCCCTTTGAGACCCATGATTTTGTTCTGGAGGGAGGGTCCATCGATACCGACGGCCGGGGAACCCTTCTCACGACGGAACAGTGCCTGCTCAATCCAAACCGGAACCCGTCGCTGACCAAGGGGGTGATCGAGGAGCGCCTACGCCAATGGCTCGGCATCCGCAAAATTGTTTGGCTAGGGGACGGACTGGAGGGTGACGATACGGACGGGCATGTGGATGATGTGACCCGTTTTGTAGCCCCAGGAGTGGTTGTTACAGTCGTTGAGCCCGATACAGCCGACGCCAATCATGCCCCGTTGGCAGATAACCTTCAACGGCTACGTCACGCCAAGGATGCGCACGGAAAGCCAGTACAAGTCATCGAACTTCCCATGCCACCACGTAGCGACGGCCCACACCACCGTAATCCGGCCAGCCACGCCAACTTTTACATCGGTAACTCGGCGGTTTTAGTCCCTGTCTTTGATTCACCCACAGACAAAACGGTTTTGGAGGCTTTGCGTCCTTATTTTCCCGACCGAAATGTTGTCGGAATCGATTGCCGGGCGCTGGTTGGCGGACTTGGCGCCATTCACTGCATTACACAGCAGATGCCCGCCATCGTTTGAGCGGGTTGAACTACACTCCCCTCTTGGGCTAGTATTTTCGACATGCCCAGACCTCTTCGCATCGGACTCCCCTCCGGAAGTCTTCAGGAAGCAACCCTCGATCTTTTTCGCCGGGCAGGATATTCCATTGCCCGCGCCTCACGCACCTATCGACCCGCAATCGATGACCCTAATTTTGAGGTGCGCCTTCTCCGCGCCCAAGAAATCGCGGCCTATGTGCAGGATGGTTTTCTTGATCTGGGACTGACAGGAAGCGACTGGATCCAGGAAACCCGGGCCAAAGTGCAGGTTGTTTCCACCCTCCGTTTCAGTAAAGCCACTGCCCAGCCCGCCCGTTGGGTGATTGCTGTGCCGAATCGTTCCCCTATCCGCCGCCCCTCCCAACTCCGCGGCAAACGGATTGCCACGGAAGCTGTCGGACTCGTCCGACAGTACCTCACAAAACACAAGATCAAGGCCAAGGTGGAGTTCTCTTGGGGGGCGACCGAGGTCAAGGTGCCTGAATTAGCCGATGCCGTGGTGGATATCACGGAAACAGGTTCTTCCTTGGCTGCGAATGGTCTCCGGATCTTGGACACCATTCTGGAATCGTACCCCCAGCTCATTGCGAACCGGAAATCTTGGTCTGTTCCAGTGGATCGAACCCGTATCCAAAATCTCTCGATGCTTCTGGAAGGCGCACTAAGGGCCCGAGATCTGGTTGGATTGAAAATGAATGTTCCGCGTCGATGCCTTCGCTCGGTGAACTCCGCCCTTTCCTCGCTGCGCGACCCCACAATCTCCTCCCTGGGACGGGATGGATGGGTTGCAGTCGAGACCGTCATGGAGGAAAAAATTGTTCGATCCATCATTCCGCGATTGAAGCAACTCGGCGCCGAAGGAATTATCGAATACCCGCTGAATAAAGTTGTCAGCTAAGAATCAGCACGCCACGATGCCTGTATGGGATCAGTTAAAAAGAAGCGGAAATCCAAAATCGCGAAGCACAAACGCCGCAAGCGTAGCCGCGCGAACCGCCATAAGAAGCGTCTCCGTTACAAGACGTAAGGCTTCGGCGCTCTGCGCCCTGTCCACACTTCTTGTCACGGCCCACTTGCAGGCCGATGGATCCACTCGTGGCGAGAGGGCCTATTCCGCTGTATTCTTTGCAGAGGGACGGCGGGCTGATTCGCTTGGGCTCACCCAACAGGCCTTCGACGCATATAGTCGGGCACTTCAAGCAGACCCCAGCTCACGTCAGGCGGCCCTCGCCAAAGCAGGAACCTTGCTCGATCTTCTGCGACATTCCGAAGCCTTGGAAGTCCTGCAAAATCTCTCACCTTCAACAGAGGACAACCCAGAACGACTCACTCTTCTCTGTCTCACCCTGATCGGACTCAAGCAAGGAGAGGCTGCCACAATCGCCCAACGAGATGCCCTGACCGCACTAGCCGGATGGACGACCGAAGATCCCTCTCGGTTAGCTCGGGTGGCAGAAGGGCTCCTCCAATCGGCCGGCGCCTTATCAAGGAAATCCCAAAAAGAAGTCGCCACATCTGTTTTGCCGGTTTTTGTTCGCGCAGCAGATGCGAATACCGGTCTTGGCGGTTTAACCCTTCGTGCGGCCGAGATTGCTCTAACGGCTGATGATTTGCCCACCGCAATCCGCTATTTCCGTGATTTCGTGGATTTCCGACCCGAAGAGGTTTCTTTTTTGGAGCAGTTGGCGGCCGTTCTTATTCTTAACGGGCAAAATAAGGAAGCTGATCAGCATCTTCGACAGGTCGAAGTAGAAAAACCCAGCCGATCCAACCTCTACCCTGTTTTGGCTAATCTCTACACCGAGCTAAATCTCCCCGCCCGGGCCGAGGTTTATCGAGTCCTTGCCCTTCATGGAACAAAATCTGCTCCACTTTCAGACTATCTACGTCTCGCCCTTCTTCAGTTGAAGCAAAACCAAACACGCCGGGCCTCGCAGACACTCACCCAAGCGGCATTCCGCTATCCTGACTCTGCACAACTTCTTTTAGTTCGCGGACTGATTGAGAAATCCGAAGGTCGCATGAGCGAAGCCGCCGCCAGCTTTGCCAGGGTGGATCGCTTGGCCGCCGGGAAATCGACTATCTTGGACGCAGGATTTTATTTTGAATATGGATCGGCATGTGAACAGTCAGGCCAATCCCTCCGATCCGAGAGGGCCCTTCAACGCGCCTTGCAGATCGACCCATCTCACCATCCTTCCCTCAATTATCTTGGCTATATGTGGGCCGAACGAGGCCAGAATCTTCCCAATGCATTAAAGATGATCGAGAAAGCCCTTTCATTGAGCCCGGGAAATCCAGCCTATCTGGATAGCCAAGCCTGGGCCCTTTTTCGTCTTGGAAACCCCGAGGCTGCCGAACCCCTCCTCCAAGAGGCACTGCGCCAAGTTCCCGATGACCCCACTTTACTCGAACACTTCGGAGACGTAGCCGCCTGCCTTGGCCAACATGAAAAGGCTCTGGATGCTTACCGGAAAGCTGTTCTTGCTGGAGGACCCCTAGTCCCTTTGGAAGATAAAATTCGAATCAGTCGTCGCGACGCTACAAGTAAATAGGCTCAGCCTTTGGCAATCCTCCCAGGGTCTCCACCCCACGCTGCAACCTTCGCTTTCGCCGCCATCTCCTCCGCTTCCTTGATTCTTCCGGCACGACCAAGGGCTAAAGAAAGACTCGTGTAAGCCAACTGGTCTTTTGGGCTTAGCCGGACCAGTTCCTGTAAGGCAGGAATGGCTTCGGAAAGATTCTCCAACTTTACCAAAGCCATCCCCAAAGCTTGCCAAGCCTCGGTATTTGCCGGATCCAACTGTGTCGCAGATCGATAATGTTCTGCCGCAGTCATCATTTCTCCTGAGGCCAGTGCCAGATGCCCCTCCTCCATTTTTGCCTCAGCCAAAGCGCTCATGATCGATGGAGTATGGCATCCAAAATCCTTGCCGCCGAGGGCTCATGTGCTATCGCCCGTACCCGCCATCCCGCCTGACGTGCCGCTCGGGCCGTTGCCGGACCAATCACCACTACCTTGGGTTCGCGCAACCAATTTGGAACGGCTTTCCGAAACCTTTCTGCCGCCGTACCACTTGCGAATACGACCCAATCCGCCCCGGACTTCGAAAGGGCGATCCTTACAGGTTGAGGAATCGGTCCGGTTCCAGAATTTCGATAAATCACCAATCTTTCCGCAGAAAAACCTTTTTTCCGGAAAAGCTCCACCATCTCCCCACTCCCCGCATCGCCAGTGAGATGAAGAATCTTTCCTTTCGCCCATCTCGGCCAACCCTTTACAAGTTCTCGCGAACCGGGACCTCCCCCAATCCAATCCGGTTGCAGTCCGATGGATCGCAGTACCTCAGCTGTGGATTTACCCACAGCCGCGATTTGGCAGTGCGAGATTTTCCTCCAATCCCACACCACACCGGGAAAGGCCCTGACCCCTGCCGCACTGGTAAAAACCAGCCAATCCGCATTCTTGATTTTCTCCTTCCAGCTTTTTTGGGGCGGCAAAGCTATAGTCCGGGTCATGGGAATTTCCCAAACTTCTGCCCCAAGGCTCTCTATCTCTTCCCTCCAGCCCTTTCTCAGGCTTTCACTCGCAGTTAGAATGATCCTTTTCCCCGCCAGAGGTCTACTTTCCGACCATGCTAATTTCTTTCTCAATGAGACAACGGCTCCAACGACAACAATCGCGGGAGCGCGCATACGCGCCTTCTTGGCGGCCCGCGCCAAGGTTCCCACCGTTCCAACCAACACCCTCTGATTACAACACGTTCCGCTCGCAATCAGGGCGGCGGGGGTTTTTCGGTTAAACCCTTGGTCCATTGCCTTCGAAAGAAAATCCTCCAATCGGTCGACAGACATATATCCCACTAAAGTCTTTCCAGAGACGGAGCTTTCTGCACGACTTCCAATACGAAAATCAGCTTCGGTACTCATTCCTCGCTGAGTGACCGGGATACCGGCATATCCTGGTCCGGCAATACCTGCCGTAACACCAGGGACCACCTCAAAAGGAATTTTTGCCTTAGCCAGAATCTCCGCTTCTTCTCCTCCACGACCAAAAACAAAGGGGTCACCACCCTTCAGACGGACGACCTTTTCCCCAAATCTCGCATGCTTCACCAGGAGTCTATGAATTTCGCCCTGTTCCATCTTTTTTCCACCAGGGGTTTTTCCGGCATCCACGAACTTTGCACCCCCCCGAGCCCACATCAGGATTCCTGGATTCACCAGACGATCATAGAGAATGACATCAGCACGGGATAAAATCTCCTTCCCTCGCTGAGTAAATAACCCCGGATCCCCGGGTCCAGCACCGACTAACCACACTTTCCCCATCTTACCCACGACGCATTTCCTCCGCTAACCGTACCCCCAACAACTCCGCCTCGTCTTGTGGCCCTTCAATCGAGGCTCTCTGCGCCCGCCCAAAACGGTCTCGGACCCCGGCTCTCAAATGTAAGGCTCCGTTCGGCTGAATTTGTGAAAAAGCCCCCAAAGACTCGGAACACCCGCCCCCCCAAGTCTGGAGAAAGGACTTCTCTGCCGTCACACAGATACGGATCTTTCGATCATCCACATTCTGCAGAAGCTCGAGGGCTCGATGATCTTCCTTTCGGCATTGCACCGCCAACGCTCCCTGCCCTGGAGCGGGCACCATCCAGTCGATATCCAAGCGCTCAATCTCCAAACCATTTGCGGGTCCACCTAGGCGATCGATCCCCGCACAGGCCAATAGGATTCCATGCCAATCTTTGTCCCCTAGGCATCGGTCCATTCTTCGGTCAATATTTCCACGGATATTCCTAAATTCTGCTTGGGGGTACCGCTCGCTCCAAAAAAGCCTTCGTCTTGGACTTTCTGTCCCGACCCATCCGCCTGTGGAACCATTCTCACCTTTTCGAAAAACCCATGCGTCCCTGGGATCCACCCTTTCCGGATATGCGCCGACGACCAAAGAATCGTGCATTCGGGTGGGAAGATCTTTTGCGCTATGAACCGCAATATCCATCTTGTCTTGCATGAGACCTTTTTCCAAGGCTGAACTAAACTCACCTACTTCCGCCGGGATATCGTCCCCAAACTCGGAGCGTGTATCCCCCGATGTCTTGATCACCACCAGATCGATTCCCAAACTCGGATTCAGTTTCTTTATCTGTCCTGCCACTCTTCTCGCCTGCTCAAGTGCCAAGCGACTCCCACGTGTGCCCAGTCGGAGATTCATCCTTCCAAGGCCTGCGCCTTGGGAGACCCGTGCGCTCGTCCCATGGCAAAGTGTCTTTCGTGTTTTCGAAGAACTTCCTCCGCTCGGTGAATCGAACCAAGAGACTCCGGCATGACTTCGCTTCTCCGCGCCAACTCCTCCAAATCGACCCACTTCGCCTTCGGGAAGGCTCTCCCTAATGCCGTGAGTGTCCGGGGCACCCCCAAATCTAATAAAAGCTCGGGTCCCTGATCGATCGATCCTTCCCATACCAACTCTCCCCCTGCCAACGCGGATACGACCACCGCAGCATCCCTCACGGATTTCTGCCAGTGCGCCCATGGCACAACTTCGGCCCCTAATTCGAAAGCCAAACTTGAGGCACGCTCCGCCGAGCGTGAGGAGATCCATAATGAATGATGCCCAAGCTCCTTTTCTACCAAGGCAAAACTCCGGGCTGTATGGCCCGACCCCAACAGAAGAAGCGGGCGCCGTTTTTTTCCTTCCAAAATCTCCTCCATCGCTTCCGCCGCGAGACGTCCCACAGATGCATCCCCCTTACCGAAATCCGCTGCTGCACGAGAGGCTCGGGCAGCCCTTAATCCCGACTGAAATAATGCGTGCATTGATTTTCCAGTACCCCCTGCTTCACGCGAAGCGGAATAGGCACTCCTCACTTGACCCAAAATCTCGCCCTCCCCAACGACCATCGAGCGTAAGCCACTGGCAACTTCAGCCAGATGCCTCCAGCACGCAATCCCTTCATGCAGGTAGACCCCACGGGCATCCTCCCAAGCCCTACGCAGATTCGCGGGCATAGAACGCGCGAGACAGGACGTGATTTCGGGTCCTCTTTTTTCAGATCGACCATAAATCTCCACCCGATTGCATGTGCTCAAGAAAACAACCTCTGCGGCCCCTTCATGCTCGATCAGATGCTGAATCCAGCGGTCTCCCGCCACCGAAGCCAAAACCTCCCGAACTCCGAGTGGAGTCGAATGGTGGTCCACCCCGACACAAAAGATGCCTTGAGTCGGATTCATCCTTTGCGCATCAGAATCCTGGATTTCTTGGGAAATGCATCGGGAGGCGTCGGGACAGGATCTCCGAGAAGCTTTTTGACTTCAGTCTGCATCGCTTTGGGAGAATCTGCGTCCCTTTCCGACCATACCACCTCCCCGGTTTTTCCAAAGATCATCACCTTCATCTTTTTCTCGTCCGAACCCCATTCCAAGGAGTCGGTTACATGACCATCAAAATCAGCAATACCACACAGATCCCCTCTCGGATTTCCCGGATTCTTGTTCGCCCGATACCACGGAACGAGTCGCTCCGCCTCCTCGTCCAAATCTGCCTTCATCTTCCCCACGGTCCAACCCTTAAAGAGAGTCCCAAGGGACTTTCTCAAATCTACGACCACGATTACTCTGAATTCTGTTCTCCCCTGCCATCCATAGAGCGCCCGCCCAAATTCTCGAGTCGTGTCGGCCAAAGGCTGACTGCTTGCCATTACAACTGTGATCTTATCCGCTGGGTTCAACTCCACGACCCTTCCATCGCAATCCTTGGGATGCGGCAACTCCCATGCCCCAACCGTTGTACCCATCAGAAGGAAAGCTATGAGAGCAAACCTCATGTCACCTCCAAAAGAAACCCGCTTAGATATCGGCTCTCCGGAAAAGCTGAATCCACAGGATGGTCGGAAGACTGTTCGAATGTGCATTGGACATGCACGTTTCGCCCCTCTTCTTTGGCCACTTGTTTCACCATCCTTAACAATTCCTCACCACTGACGCGGTGCGAGCAAGAAAATGTGGCCAGTAAACCCCCTCGGGCGAGCACCTTCATGGAACTACGGTGAAGCTCGGCCATTAACCTGGCTCCTGCCTCCGCACTGTCCCGGCTTTTAACCAGACCCGGCGGGTCCAAGATCACCAGATCATACTCCCCCTTGCGGCACGTTCGAAGAAATCGTGTTACATCTTCCTGAGCCCACCGAATCCTCAAACCATGATGTTCCGCATTCTGTCGAGCCAACTCCAAAGAAGGACGGGATGTATCCACTCCCGTAACATCGATGGCTCCAGCCTGGGACGCGCGCAGGGCAAAACCCCCATTGTGACAGAAAAGATCCAAAACTCTCCGACCCTTGGCCTCCTCCGCCACCCTCCCGTAATTCTCCTGCTGATCCAAATAAGTTCCGGTTTTCTGTCCGCACCGCAAATCCACCCAAACCTCCATTTTACCGATTTCCACCAAGACCGGCGTTTCTGGAATTGTTCCCACCGCCTCCCCGGGTCGCATCTCCAATCCTTCTAGTTTTCTTCCGGAAGCATCTCTTCGGATCCAGATTCCCTCAGGCTGAAGGATCTTTTCAACGGCAGAACGAACCAGCCCCCAATGTTTCTCCATCCCCTCTGTGGTGATCTGCGCAACCAGATATTTCCCGTACTGATCCAAGACCAGTCCCGGCATCCCATCGGATTCCGACCAAAGAATCCTTCTCGCAGGGGTGTTCTTTCGTTTTGTCAGGGCACCTTGGATCATCGTTTCCACAAAATCTGAATCAAAGCTTCCAATGTCTTTGCGAAACCTCCGCCAGGCGACTCTGGCATCACTCCGGTAAAACCCTGTTCCGATTAACTCTCCCTGTGGGCCCTTCGCCTCCATGGATCGGCCACTCCATTCCACTCCAGGTTCTACTTCAATTTCAGACTTCAGAATCCAGGGGTGCCCAGCCAAGGCCTTTGATCTTCCGCCCGGCTTCAACCGGAGCGCCCCCCGATCGGAATCGGTCAACCGCGGAGATCAGCCACACTGGACTGGCCGATTTCGGGGTACTCATACACGTCCCCCCGGTAGTTCTTTAAAATCACCCTGTCGTCCGCCATCCCCACAATGTAGTTCGGTCCGATAGGGATCTTCCCACCTCCCCCCGGGCCATCCACCACATAGGTGGGCACCGCATAGCCGGTGGTATGCCCCCGAAGTTGCTCCATGATTTCCTGTCCCTCCCGGATCGTCGTCCGAAGATGGGCTGACCCCGTGATCAGATCGCACTGGTAAAGATAATAAGGCCGAACGCGACAAAGCAGGAGTTTATGAAACAACTCCTTCAAAATCTCCGACTGGTCATTCACCCCCTTAAGGAGAACACTCTGATTGCCAAGCGGAATCCCGGCATCGGCTAAACGCCCCAGTGCTGCACGCACCTCCTGGGTCATCTCCTTTGGATGATTCGAGTGAACACTCATCCAGAGAGGATGGTGCGTCTTCAGCATACTCACCAATTCCGGTGTGATCCGTTGGGGTAGAAAAATAGGAATTCGAGTCCCAATTCGAATAAACTCAATGCTCGGAATCTTTCTTAAGCGGGTTAAAATGGCATTTAACTTGGCATCCGAAAGTAACAACGGATCCCCGCCGGATAGAAGCACATCCCGAACTTCCGGATGTTTTTCCAAATAAGAGAAGGCTCCCTCCATATCCACTGTAAGCTCCTGCTCCCCTGCTCCGCTAACCACCCGACTCCGTGTGCAGTACCGGCAGTAACAAGCGCATCGATCCGTCACCAGCAAAAGAACCCGATCAGGATACCTGTGCACTAGGCCCGGAACTGGCATATGAGAGTCCTCGCCGCATGGATCCAACATCTCA
>Ga0214917_10004787_pt1 | contig 14843 bp, 18 predicted proteins | sample LL_1208_BB_MetaG_FD_177983 | JGI IMG/M metagenome (GOLD analysis project Ga0214917, IMG submission 177983) | Freshwater microbial communities from Lake Lanier, Atlanta, Georgia, United States - LL_1208_BB | ecosystem: Environmental > Aquatic > Freshwater > Lake | place: USA: Georgia | collected... | reverse complement strand
CCGACTATCGCTTGGAGGCATTATCGCCTGTTGAGACATTCCTGGAAATTTTTTAACTGTTTCTGCTCCATTATAAGTAACTTGGCCATAATTTGGAATGAATGTTTTTTTAACTTTTCCAGGATTATAGCCCCCAGCAAAAGCCCCCATAATTTCTTGATTTGCACTAAAATTAGGTATGAATCCAAGCGCTTTTGTTTTAATTGTAGCGCCTTTCATTGCTCCGCTTTGTGCAATTGTAACTCCTGCACTCATTAAAGTTTTTGTTAAAGATTCTGCAACTGTTAATTGTCTTTGCATAGCCAAAGTCTCTTGCTCTATCAAAGTTAATATTTGTTTATGTAAAGACGCTGTATCTAAATTACCAGAATTAATTTGTTCTATGATTTGAGGATTTCTACCAATTAATGTTAAAATTTGAGTTTGTAATCCTCTTTGTTCGCTAGTTTGGGTATTAAGTCCAGTTAATTGTTTAAATGCGTCTGCTGTAAAAACAGTTAATCTTTCAAAAATTTTAATTATAGATGCCACACCCAAAAGTAAACCTGGCCCACTTAAAAAGTTACCTAAACCTTTAGCAATTCCTTCCCCAATTTTTGCTCCTGCTCCTTCGCTGTCTTTTGTACCAAAATTTTCTAATACATAATTTATTCCGCCCAAAGCTTTTTCAATTGCTGGAGCTAAAGCTAATCCTCCAATATCAGTAGCTGCGCTCTGTAAATTTGCTACTGTTTTATTAATTGTTGCTGCTAATGTTTGATTTAATGCTTCATTTCGTGTTTGAGCTTCATCTGTTGCCCCACTAGAAGTTCTCAATGCTCCTGAATAAATTGAATATTCTTTAGATAAATCTCCTAAAGCAGCTTTTAATACGTTGATTTGGAAAACTCCACCGACTGTTTCTGCAATTTGAGATCTTTGAGTTGATCCTAATTTTTCATAAGTTTGAGATAAACTATTTAAAATTTGTATAAGAGGTAGTACATTACCTTCTTGATCTTTTGTTGCTACTCCAATTTCCTCTAAAGCATCTAAAGTTTTTGGTCTTTGCAATCTTGTAAAAATTGTTTTTAAACTGTTTCCAATAACACTTCCACCTCTAGAAGTTATTTGCTGTGCAGAAGTAACTAATGCAATTAATTGATCAAAATTTACACCTACATCACTAGCAGAACTTCCTACTCTTTTAATTGCTTCTGCTAAATCTGCAGAACTAACTGCAAATGCAGCATCAACTGCAGCAAATTTATTAACTATTTGAGTAGAACTTAAAGCAGCTGTACTAAAAGAATTAATTGCTGCTGTTAAAGCTTCCACACTACTAACTGTATCTAGACCACTTAATCTAGTTAAAATTAATGCATCGCTAGTTCTTTTTAAAGTATCTTCGACTCCTAAACCTTGTCTAGAAAATTCAGTAGCGGCTCTAGCAACTTCAGCAAAAGATAAACCTGTATTTTTAGCTATATCAAATAATCTAGTTCCAAAATTAGCTAAACTTTTTTGACTAACATTTAAAATGACATTAACATCAGTTAGGGCTTTTTCTATATCAATTACGCTTTTTATTGTTTCAGCAAAGGCTTTTTGCACAGCAAAAATAGCTCCAGCTGATGCACCGAAAGCAATAACTCTAGCATTAGAAGCCGCTAATGATTTTTCAAATTCACCTAATTGCCCACTTATTTTACCTAGAGGCTGAGAAAATCCTTTTGTATTTAAAGTTAACGCTTTATTGGCCGCTTGAGCAATATTCTTCTCTAAGGGCTTTGTGTTGCCCAATACATCAACAATAATTTGATCTCTACCTTGCGCCATTTAAAAACCCTCCTCCAATACTATTACACGAAATTTCAATTAATAATTAAATTCCGTGAATTTTAAGTATCTGATCAAAAGAGAGCTCTCCTCCTGCTTTTTCAGCTTCTACGCTCAAATCCAACACCTCTTCTTTTGAGTCTGATGTTATTTTCCTCATCTCTTCTTTAGTAGCGCCAATAAAACTTTGCCCCATTTTATCTTGATTTTTATCTTTTAAAGCACTTAAATTTGATCTATTTTCATACCAAGCTACTAAATCATCTAAAGTCTTAAAATTATCTGGTGGATTTTGACCACCTTTAGTTAAGTGGTTTTTATAATTTCTTCCTAAAGAAAATAAATCAGATTGATATTGTGTTAAATCTACAATTGGTTTACCATAAAAAGTATAAGGATCATCTTCACAAAGAAAAAAGTTATTCATAAAAAATGCAGAAACTGCAACTTTTTTAATATTTTCTATTTTTAATACTTCTATAAACTCTTTATAGGCATAAATATAATCAATTAAATCAGACTCTTTTAACTCAAGAAACTCTTCTTCAGATTTGAACAATTTACATTTAAGGTCTTCTTGGAATAAGCTCAAATATATAATATATTCATTAGATTTTTTATAGGCATATTTTTCTGCTGTTAATTCTAATAATTCATCTTTTTCCTGTAAAATAGTATTTAGCGAAAGCTCTTTTTCTTTTATTATATTTTTTATATGATTAACTTGAGAACTAATAATTAATTTTTTAAGAGTAGCTCTATTAACAGATATATCTTGCTGCAATCTTTTGATTTCATTTTCTTTATCTTCAGACCATACTTTCTGCTCACATAATAATTTTATCTTTTCTTCTGCACAAAGAAGACCTTTATTTTTTACTTCATAAAATTTATTTATATAGACTTCACTTGTCTCGCAAATTTCCGCTTCAGACAAATGTTTAAATGCAAAAGTTTTTTCGTTACGATGGATTATAGAAAATCCATTTATGATATCTCTATAGAGTTTTCTAACAAAGTTTTGTTCTTGGGCAAGATCATTCACTATTTTCTTTAGATTCTTCAGGAACTGGTTCAACTTTTTTATTGTCTTGATTGAAAAGGTTCTCCAAATTCTTAAAGTCTTCAAAATCAGTAGCTTTACCCATATACCATAAACTAATAAAATATGCTAATTTAGCCATGATTTCTTTAGAAAAGAGGGTTTCTTCCTCTTCCATCTCATCATATTTAGCTATCTTTTTATTGTAATCTCCCTCGCCAAAATAAGGAACAAACTCTTTTTTATCTTCAGAAATATATGATAAATTTAATACCCACCATAATATGGTTTGATTTCTTGCTCTATTTTCTGCGGTTTGATCAAACAATGTTGAATTATAATTTTCTATCTCTTGTAATTCTTTTCTAGTCACGCTTACTTGATTTAAAATATCACTAATTTTTTGAGTTTGCTCTTCTTTAGATAATTTTTCTAAATTTAGTTGAAGTCTTTGGAGTTCGTTTTGTAATTTATATAGCTCTATATAAAGGAGCGAATATCTTTGTTTTTCTGGCTCGCTCATAGCTCCACCATCGTTTTGGTATCTTTTTGCCAATAAAGATCTAGTTAAAAGTCCAGCTCTAATACCTTCTGATAATTTAATACCATAAAATAATTCAGCTTCATCAAAAAGTTTTCTATTTGGCTTTACTATTCTTAATGAGATTGGTTCTTCTTTATTAATTTTTTTGATAGTTTTAACTTCTTCGCCATTTTCATTTTTCGAAGAGATGACCTCTTCAGATTCTATCGCTTTATTTACAACAAACTCATACAAATACTTTTCTATTTTCATATTAATTCCTTATTTTTTCTTCTATAAAATTTTTAGTCTTATTAAAGTTAGCTCTTCCACCAATAGTAGAAATAAACTCTGTTCTTTTTTCTTCTGACCATTTAGGATAATTAGATATATATCTATTGTTAAAAACAGTATCAAAAGAAAATTTTGAAAGTCCAAATTTAATTTTTAGAGTTTTTTGTACGCTTTGTGCTTCTAAATTCGCTTTGATAATATCTTCAATTTTAAAATTAATAAATTTACTTTTCATTTTTTTCCTCAAAAATATCTAACGTTTTGTCTATCTCTCTTATTGTCTCATTTCCTAAGTCTAATATTCTTTTCCTTATATAATTATATTTATTTTCATCAAAATAATCAACATTTTTTAATGTCTCCATATCCACTTTAACATTCAATTTATTTAACATATTGATATGTTCTTCTTGTATATCCTCAACAAGATTAAGATATCTTTTATATAAATTTATAATATTTCTATGAATTTGAAAAGACAATAAATCTTTTAATTTTAAATTAATCATATTCTAAACCAACCTTATTCCTTACCCATGTTTACACTAAAAACCCCGCTTTCGCGGGGTTTTAGTAATATTTAAATTTTATTTAAAATATTAAGCTGAAGTTATATTTTTTTCAATAAATAAATTATTATTAAGATCAGTTGGCCCACCAATTGGAGCACTAAACTTTAATGATACTGATTTATTGTCACCGATTGAAGAACTAAATGATTGAGAATCAAGTCTAGCTCCTTTAATTGTATACTTTAATGCGTATGGAGTATAACTATTATCACAATTAGTGCTTGGGGCTCCTAAATTAAATGCTAAGGTATAGGCAGCATCTCCACAAATTAAATCTGTTAAGGCGTTACCACCACCCAAGGTATCAGTTCCAGCGATATCTCCAACTATAGCTTCGACAGTAGCGGTAAGGGTAATTGGATAAGTAAGCTCTCTAAAAGAAGCAAATTTATTTCCTAATTTTTGGATTGAATCTCTTGGGAGATCAGCATTTATACTAAAGCTTTGAATTTTAAGATCACTTGCGTTTACACCCACACCAGAAACATTTAATAAAATATCTCCTGGACGTAAAACAGAATATCCATCTCCAGAGTTTGGAGTTGGTATTTTAAATATTACATCATTTAATCCAGAACCATTTATTGGATCTATTTCTGGTAAATATCCAGTAGATGCTGGATAAAATTTCATATTTAAACCTTCTGCATTTACTGTAGCGGTAGGAAGTGTTCCAACTCCAGCTTCTACAGAATAAGAAGTTATTCCTCCCATACCAATACCAATTGTTCTGCTATTAACTCCTGTGGCTTCAAAGGCATTAATGTTTGCATCTGTTCCTTCTGGAGAAATGAGTATAAAGTAGTTACTTAAATCTTTTTTACCAGTCATAATCTCAGCAAATGCTGATCTTGTATTTGATAATACAAAACCTAGAGCTGATTCATTTTGACCAGAATTCAAATAATAACTAAAATCTAAATTTACCGTAGGTGCTTCTAAAAGAACGCGATCTATTGCGCCTACTTGACCGTATTGATTCACATCTGTTCTTGAGATGTCGAAGCCATAATTCGCACTTTGAACTCTATGTAGTTGAGTTGGCGATCCACTTCCTGAAGGCGCTACGAAAAGTGCCTCACTTTGATAAATTACTCTTTTTCTTGCCATATTAAAAATCTCCTAGTTGTATTCTTTATTACAGTTTAATTTACCATATGAGAAATGATTAAATTAAACTCTTGGATATCTTATATTACTTAAAGTAAAATCAATAAAAGCTGGAAATACTTGGGTATTTTTAGGGTTTAAATTAGCGAATATTTTGCTAATATTTACTTCTGTGATATAAAAAGCGTTATTTGATAAATTGATATTTGAAGTTAAGCTGTCATAGTTATAATATCCACTATTTAATGAGCCAAAATTGTTGAATGGGCCATTATTTATAAGAGGCACATAGCACCTTGCTGTGTCTTTTAATATGCTACAAACAGCGTCTAGATTGAATAAACTATCAGCTAATACGATTGCTCTAACTTGAATTATAGTATCATCTTGTCCTCCAAGAGCAAAAGGTTCATTTGAACCACCATTATTTTTTAAAAATACGCAAGGATAAGTTATAGCTTCAATAGCTAATCCAGTTGCAGTTTGGCTAGTTTTAGGCCTAGTTTGAAATTGACTTTCAAATAATAACTCTTCTTCTGGTTGGCTAGTTAAATATATATTAAAATCTTTTACAGAATATGCTCCACTTAATGATTTACCAGATTGGTTGGTTGTAAAATATACTTGGCCGTTATTTGGATTAATTCCAGTTAAATTGCCTTGACCAACATTAATTAAAGCATTATTAACATAAACTCCAGATAACAGATTTGCATTAGGAATAGAAGAGTCAGATACAATCTGTTTAAAAGGCAAACCATAAGTATAAAAACCATTAAATATATTTGTTATAGGATAGAATTGACTATTATAATTTTTATAAGCTTCTCCCTTTTTTAGTAAGGTATGGTCTATCCACATCATCATACTAGACATTAAAATATTATCTAATTGGGCTTTCATTTTTTTGTCATGTTATTTATAAAATTATTAATTATTTCAGTTAAATATTGAGTTTTTTTATAAGATCCTGGTCGCACTCTTCTTTCTGCTTGAAGAGCCTCTTTGGATCTTCCTTGCACAAATCTTTTATATATGTAATTGCTAAATCCAGATATACCTTTTTCTATTCCTTGAGCCCAACTATTTCCAGGTTCCCAAGGCATTGGTGTTTCAGATTTAATTTTATTTATAGTAGGGAAATCAATTATATATTTTATATTTTTATCTTGTCTCTTTGTGTTTATAGAAAAACTTTTTTCTAGAAGTTTAGTAAGATCTTCAATTGGCTTATCGTTTTCAGAAAAACCAATAAAGCTAAAAAGATTTCCAATACCATTTAAAGTATTAGAAGAATTTGATGCAGTTGCTCCACCATCTATCTCTTTGGTTACCTCATGAGCTTCGAACTCTCTAAGAAAATTACTTTTATTAATTTCGTATTTTTTTAATACGATATCATCACTAGTTTTTTTTAAACTTTTGCTATTTCTAGCTATACGTTTATAATCTACATTAACTTTGCCCATTATATTGTTTCCTTTAAATAATAAACATAATAATTATTATCAAAATAATTTTTTACAATACTTGTGCTAAAGAGATTAAAGGTTTTACCATCAAATGTAATTTTTTCTGTTTTATCTGTGTTTATGTAATTTTTCGCATCTTCTTTTACATAAATTTCTACAGATTGATCTATGAATTTTATTTTTATCTCTAGATTTTCTTGTAAATTATCTATTGGATTATACTTTACAACTGCATCAAAAGATTGATTTCTTGGAGTATAAGTATAATCAACCATATTAGAGTCTTCTTGGTAGCCAAGCATTTGGTTTGTTGTACTTTGGATTATATTTTTTATTGGTTCTTTATGTACAGTTATTGTCTTTTTAAATGTTTCAAACCAAGTGTCTGCGGCATCTTCAAACCAAGTTTTATCAGTTGAATTTAAAAAGCTAGTTGCCATAAAATTTATAAACTATCAATGTTTCTTATATGAGAGCCATAAGTATAATTTCTATTAGGTTCTGATACAGTATCGTCTCCAACAACTTGCATTGGCACAGACTCATTAAGATTATAATTCTTCGTCAGCACATATAGCTCATCACTAATTTGTTTTCTTAATTGAGCGTAAGTTTTCGCTAATTCATTTTTATTTATTTTACGAGCCATAAAGCCATTTTGATTAATCTCTAAAACGCTATCTGTGCTAGCTGCGCCAAGGGCATTACGGAAAAGTCTCTCATAATAATGAATACTATAAATCATTTTAAATATACTTTTTTCAATATTTCCAAATACATCTCCACTATCTTCTAAAATACCAATTTCAAGAGTATTATCTGTTATATAAAATTTTTTATTAATTAAAATATTAAGATCGCCAATATTAGTTCTTAGCCAAAAAGCTATACTAGCTAAACTAAGATCACTTGGCTCGCCTAGTTCGCGATAAATTTCGTCTGATATATCTACAATTTTATAGGTCATATAATAGATATTACACTATATAAATATAAAATTAATAGGATATTATGCTACAATAAATCCAATCATTGCAATACAGGACATAAGAGTGCCTCCAGCAGATGCGTCTGTTTGTACTATAACTCCTCCACTAGAAGGACCAGATGTACCTATAGTTGTAATAGCTGCTGGCATTCCACTATTGCCATTACTTACTATATTATTATCATAACCATAAACGCCAACCCCTCCTCGATATTGAGAAAAATCACTAGTTCTCATTCCAAAAAGATTTGTATTGATTACTGTTGCATATGTAGTAGTTGTAACAAGAGTCGCTAAACTTTCATTATTTGTACGTCTTGATCCACAAATTGCAGACCAATATGTTCCTGCGTCAAGAGTTATATTAGAGTCTAAATTTGTTATAACATTAGAAGTTGATGGTATTGATGCGACATCTGCTAATTTATTTTTTGGAAGTAATGTCAATGGGTCTGCATCATAAATTGCGGCTCCAACAAATTCTCTTGCAGTAATTGATCCAGAAGCAGAACCAGTTCCAGCAGTAACAGCAAAAGTAAATGTATCTGCTGTTGGTGCTGATAAAACTAATTTTGTTCCATTATAAATTGATGGAGTAGCTCCAGATATTCTTATTCTATCACCTGTAATAAATCCATGAGTAGTTGATGTGGCTGTAGCTGTTCCGCTAGATTCTGTTATTGAAGTAATTGTTTTTGATACTGCTGTATTTGCTGTATATGCTATAGAAATTCCAGAGACTGTTGCTCTTCTATTTATAGAATATCTATAAAAGAAATAAGCTCGATCACCAAAACCAATTGTTGATGTATTACTGAATCTTTCTGTTAATATTGGTAAAATTACTGTAGATCCCGAACCAGAATAATACGAAGAGTTACTAAAAAAATTTTGAGCAAGTCTTGATGAATATGGACCAGATTGTTCAATTCTAAAAGTTGATTTTTTTAAATTACTTAAATTTCCCATATAAACCTTTACACTATTCTCCATCCATAATTTCCACCAACAAAAATAGTTTTTATACTTTGACCTTCTAGATCCCCTGTAAATGGAGCATTTTCAGTTTCTATATTATTTCCATTTCCACTTAAAATAAAATTATTTCCACTCCAAGTGTAAAATGGATCAGCAAACTCAAGATAATTTCCTGTGGATGGCGATGCAGGAAGATTAAACCCAAATGAACGAGCTGTTGTATCTGCAAGATATTTTGTTCCATTTACAATCGAAGTTTGGTTGCCTGTTATATAAATATAATTAGCTGGTGCAATTAGAATATTATTTCCAGAAACTGTAATATTACCAGAAATTACTATTCCTGTAGTGAAAGTTTTAACTCCATTTATATTTTGATTATTTAATGTGTTAACGTATCTAACATCTGCATCTGTTTGATTAATGAAAATTGGATTGTTTAATTGCATATAAGTATGTTACACTTTCTTTATGGTAAACCTAAATCTTGACCAAGGGTGGTTTTATAGAGAGAATAAATTGAAGAATTATTTGTTATTCCAAATACACCCATAATAAAGCTAATTCTTCCTTGGAAAAAATTTTGATTACTAATTTGAACTCCTATTTGTATATCTGAACCAATGAATGGACCAGATATTACTGGAGCATTAGAAGCTAATATTCTATTATTTTCACTTTGGATTGTGTTAGATCCATTTGACAATTGAGAATAGCAAGTAAATGAAGAAGTTTTTGTTGTATTTTGAGTAAAATTAGTTGTTCCATTTCCAAGTTGAAGTCTTGCATTTGTTGTAGATGTTGTGCCTATAGCCATTCCTTTGGCGGCGCCACTTCCAAATATATCTCTATTTGCTACAACAATTCCATAACCATTAGATGCTAATTGTGTTTCAGAAAAATCTGCACAACAAAAAATACCAAAATTATTAATTCCAATATTAGATCCAAAAGTAGTATTAATTAATTGAGATCTTGCACTTTCAAAATAAAGTCCATTAGGTTGTCGAGTAGGATTATTAGATATAGTACCATTATAAATTCCTAATCCACCTAGCGAATAAGCGATACTTCCAGCGTCAGCATTTTGATTTGCTCTTAATGGCCAGCAAACTATATTATGCCATAAACCCATTTTTTTAATTGAAATTACAAATTGATTTAATTGTCTTAAGCTTTGCATACTTAAACTTTGATTACCACCAGCTACTATTCTAGCGTTATAAGCTATAACATCGGCATCCATTCCATATGTTCTATTGGTTATCATGGTAGAGCTAGTCCTTTTCCTGCTGTAGACTTGTATAAATCATAAATAGAAGTTGATGCAAAATCTATTTGAGGAGAAAATATCATGCAAAGCGAAGAGGTCATATTAACTCCTAAAGCATTTGAAGATCCTTCCCATCTTCCATTTAGTTGCATTCTATTAAGAGTTGCTGTTCCTTGTCCAGCAGAAGTGCCTGTATTAGAAGTTTGAGTATTTAAATTTTTTATACTTAATATAGTATTTATTTTTGCACTACCAAAAAGCATAGTATAATTTTGACTATTATTAAGAGGGTTACTAATTGATGTAGCAAATCTATCTGCAGAATGAGATGAATTTCTATGACCTAATGTTATATTAGTTCCACCTCCTACAGCATCTTGTATTCTTATTTCGTTATTAGTATAAACTCCATCAATTTGAACTCCAAAAATTTGACCAAAACCAGTAAAAGCTTGTCTATTTCCTGCTCCTACAAAAACTAAAGTAACATCTTGATCAAGATTATTAATTAAACTATAACCATATTGTGTTGTTGTAAAATTAATTCCATTACCATGCCAAACTGGGCCATTAATAAGAGTTGCATTATATGTTCCATTTCTAAAAGAATAAGCGTTAGATCCTAAGCCAGCATTTTGGTTACCTCTTAAAAACCAACCATCAACAAAATTTACCCAAATCCCCAAATCTTTTAATCCTCTAATAAATTGGTCTACTGAACTTATATCAGATGGAGTTTTAATCCCATTATAATTAAGGCGCTTTATGTATTTTTTTGTATCGTTATCTAATTGATAAAATCTCATGGTAGTCCAAGTCCTTTCCCAAGGGTAGATTTATAAAATGAATAAATTAAATCAATTGAATTTATATTACTTGGTAAAAAAATTGCACAAAATGAAGCAGTCATTGGATTTGCAAGATCTAAAGAGCCAGCATTCCATCTGCCATTTATTTGAAGTCTATTTAATTTTGCAACTCCAGATGTTGGAGATGCTCCACTTGCTGATGTTCCATTTCGAAGATTTCTAATCCTTATGGTTCCACCAACTGAAGATGAAATAGAATGAAAAACAAAATTAGTAGAAGCAGACATTCCATTTAAAACTGCGGTACTAGTAAGAAAATCTCCACTTGAATTTCTGTGAAATCCTTGAGCATCTCCAGCTCCACCATTTGATGCAAAACGTATCTCGTTAGACAAAAAAGTAGAAGAAGATTGAACACCAAATATCATTGGAAAAGAACCATAAGTAGTTCCATTTCCTGCTCCACAAAATAAAACTGTAATATCTTGACCAAGATCAATTAAACTTGCACTGATTTGTTGTGTACTGGAAAGAGATATACCGTTGCTTGTCCAAACTCCATCATGTGTTGCGGTTGGCATTCTTAATCCACCGAGTGAATAAACTATATTGCCAGATCCCGCATTTTGTAATGATCTTAATGGCCAAAATGCGATATTTCCCCATAAATTGAAATCTTTTAATCCAACAATAAAATCATTAACAGAATAAATATCAGCTGGAGTTTTAATTCCATCAACAGCCATTCTTTTAAGATAGGCTTTTGTGTCTCTGTCTAGTTTATAATATTTCATGGTAGGTTAAGTCCTTTGCCAAGAGTAGATTTATAGAGATTATAAAATAAATCTATTTCATTAGATGTGAAAGCTGTGTCTGATATTAAACCAAATGGAGTTGTGGATAAGCCAGAGGTAATATTGCTTGTCTGCCATCCTCCAAAAATAACATTAGAAGCATTTGATGAAAAACTCATAGAAATTGTAGATGTTGTAGCTGCTGCATTATTCATTTTAAATAATAAAGTTGTTGAATCATAACTCGCTGCAATTTGATTAAATATACCATTTGCATTTGTGATACCAAAATTATCATTTGAAGATCCATTATAAGCATCTAAAGATACTCTATCTACACCAATTTCTGTTTTTAATGCAAACCTTGTAGCAGATAAATTTCCATATGATAGCACAACATTTTGAGCAGTACTTCTTTTTGCTACGGCTATTATAGTTCTGTTGATATTTCCACCTAATATATTTCTAGGAATAGTAATGTATTGAGTTGCTCCATTTTTAACAATACCAGTATCACTCCAAACTGGACCATTTACCATTGTGCCATTATTAATATTGTATTTTAATGCATGCAAGCTAGTTCCTGATCCAGCATTTTGAAGACTTCTCATTAACCAACAATCAATTATATTTCCCCATAAATTTAAAATCTTTAATCCTTTTACAAAATCACTAACACTATTAATATCAGCTGGACATTTATATCCAGCGTCGACTATGCGCTTTGCATAATTTTTAACATCAATATCAAGATCGTAAAATCTCATGGTAAATTTAAACCTCTTGCGATTGTGCTTTTAATTATATTATAAACTGTGGTTACATTTGCTTCTGAAAGATAATCATTAAAAATAAAACAATGAGAAAAAGTGCCTTGATATCCGCCAGAATATCTACCAAAAGTTAAAGAAGCATCTGTTACATTATTAGGTAGTTGTTGATATCCTTGACTTGTATCTGCTGCTGATGCTCCTCCATTACTAGCTATTGATGTACTATTTCTATAGCCAATACTTCTTCTTCCTACTCCGCCAGTACTACTCCACATATTAAAACCTGTAGTTGTATTATCGCTAGTATTTGAATAAGATCCATTTGTTGTATCTCCATATCTATATTCACCACCATAACCACTTCTTGGATTAATCCAAAGAAAAATATATTGTGGACTTTGAATATATGCAACTAACATGTTACCTCCAAAACCACTTGTAGGACAAGTTCCTATACAAGATGCACTAATTTGTTTTTGAGCAACTAATTTTTTCCAATTCTCATTTGAATTACAAATAATATAATCATTTGATCCATCAAATACTATTCCAGCTGGACTCCAAACTGGACCATTTACCATTGTAGCAATATTATTAATATCTTTTAAAGGATAAACTGTTGTTCCAAAGCCAATATTATGAACACTCCTAAAAAACCAAGCTTCAGAAAGTGAATTCCATAAATTGTTTTGTTTTAATTTTCTTATAAAATCACTAACGCTACCTATATCAGACGGAATTCTTCCGCCAGCTTTTACAATATTGTTTGCGTAAGCTTTTGCATCAACATCAATATCATAGTATCTTTTGTACATTTAAATTTCTTCAATTAGCACACCTTCTGGAGCAACAAAATCATCTGGTACAAGACAAATAAATTGCCAACCAACGATTTCCCTAGTGTCTTGTTGATCTTGTTCGGTTGGCGCTTCACCATTTTTAATTGGAGCTGGAACTATAGTATATCCATACTTTGCATCTCTTGTGACTGTATGATCTGAATTATCCCAGTGTTGAAAATTTATACTTTTAAAAAATTCAACCAACTCTTCACTAACCTCGGGACTATTGATTATTATTTTCTTTTCTTTCATATTAAACTAGTTCCCAAGAAATATATTTAATATTAACATTAGGATATTGAGCAACACTAACTGGACCATTATACTTTGGGGTAAAATCAATGAAGCTTCCACCATTATTATCAAATTCAGTATTTCCACCTTTTAATATTAAATTGAAACTACTTCCAGTTATAACAGCGCCAGTTACGTTAAAACTTACTCCTGTAGTAACACTTGCTCCTGCGCCAAATTTAAGATAAATATTTCCTGTGCCATAATTTGTAATACCCCAAGCAAGTCTGCTATTATTACCACTTATAATTGTGCCAACGCCAGTTTGAATAGAATAATTACTAGCATAGCCACCAACTGGAGGAAATGCTGTGACGCTATCAATATCTTTATCAAGATCTGCTTGAAGTGTTATTGCGCCGCCACCTTGAGAATCAATATTTAATACTGCATTTGCGTTTCTGCCGTATTGAGGGAAAAATCCAGAAGATACATCAACTGCTCGTCCTCCAATTGCTCCAAATTCAACTGGAACTGATGGTGAGTATAACCCAGTACTTGTGCCAGATCCAGTAATATATCCAGTTAAATATCCAGAACAAAAATCATACTCTTCTGCTGGCACATCATAAAATATTTGAAGTTTATCATTATTGGACATTGAAGTTGTATTATAACCCAATAAAAATCCACTAGTTGAATTAACTGCTCCTGTGGCTGTTGAGTCTGCGAAATTATATATTATTTGTCCTCTTGTTACATTGGTAATTAATAATAAACTTTCAAGATTGACTGGATTTTGAGGTCCATAAAGAGATGGTGGAAAATTAACAATTTGGCTACTAGCTAAAAATTGATATCCTGATGGTATTAGTTTTTTCATATATATTTAAATAGATTACACCTTTTATATTATAGAGCTATAGCATATGCTAATGCTAATTTTTTTGTATTTTCAATTTGAGTGTTTAAATTAGACCCAGTTGAAGCTAAATTTGTGATCGTTGCATAAGTAGATGTTAAAGTTCCACTAAGAGAATTAATACTATTATTTAAAGTTGAGCCAGTATTAGCTAGATTCGTAATAGAAGCGAAAGTTGCATTCGCTCCAGTAACGTATCCACTTAAATTATTTACTTTCGTATCAAGATTCGATCCAGTCGAAAAGAGATTCGTAGTAAACGTTGAGTTCGTTCCAGTAACGTATCCACTTAAATTATTTACTTTCGTATCAAGATTCGATCCAGTCGAAAAGAGATTCGTAGTAAACGTTGAGTTCGTTCCAGTAACGTATCCACTTAAATTATTTACTTTCGTATCA